>ENA-UEPD01001875-UEPD01001875.1-human-gut-metagenome-genome-assembly--contig:-NODE-1875-length-10218-cov-4.782566_pt1 | contig 10218 bp, 8 predicted proteins | sample MGYA00242895_ERZ507906 | MGnify/ENA primary metagenome ERZ507906 (study PRJEB26167, sample SAMN06115416) | human gut metagenome | host: Homo sapiens | place: China:Guizhou | collected 2015-03-03... | reverse complement strand
GCATCGCAAAAACAAGAGATGCCAACAATAATAGATTCTTTGTATTCATTGTTACTATAATTTTATTGTATAATTCATTTTTTTCATCATGATTATTTTCAGTTTGCCTGCAAAAGTACCATTATTTCTCGTAAAAAACCATAGCTATTTCTTTGTCATTCAAGAAAATAATCGTATCTTTGCACTCAAATTTATTGAGACATTAAGAAAATGAGTAAAGATACATTAACTCATCAGCTGACAGAGACCATCGAGGAGCTTTCGAGCGCCGAATCTTTGAAGGGTCTCTTCCATCAGCATCGAGACGGGAATCCACTTCCTTCGGGCAAGGCGCTCGAAGAAATCATCAGTTTGTCCCGTTCTATCCTCTTTCCGGGATATTTCGGCAATTCTTCGGTAAATATCTCAACCATCAAATATCATATTGGAGTAAGAGTAGAGAAACTCTATGAGATGCTGTCAGAGCAGATCCTCGCCGGTCTCTGCTTCGCCAACGACTGCGAAACGGAAACCCAGGCTGAACTACAGCACCAGCGTGCCAAGGCAGGCGTGATTGCAGCCAAGGCAATCATGGAGTTTCCGAGACTGCGCAAGATTCTGGCTACCGATGTAGAGGCTGCCTACGAGGGCGACCCGGCTGCCATGAGCCACGGAGAAATCATCTCCTGCTACCCGGTCATCAAGGCGATTACCAACTACCGCATCGCTCACGTACTGCACGAACTGGGAGTGCCGCTCATTCCGAGAATGATGACTGAGCTGGCTCATTCGGAAACCGGTATTGATATTAACCCGGAGGCTACCATCGGCAAGCACTTCACCATCGACCACGGTACGGGTGTGGTGATTGGAGCTACCTGCATCATCGGCGACAATGTGAAACTCTACCAGGGTGTAACCCTCGGAGCCAAGAGTTTCCCACTCGATAAGGACGGCAACCCTATCAAGGGAATCCCTCGCCACCCTATCCTCGAAAATGATGTCATCGTCTACGCCAATGCCACCATCCTCGGTCGCATCACCATCGGAGAAGGCTGCGTAGTGGGAGCCAACGTATGGGTTACCAAGGATATGAAACCGAAAACAAAGAAATATAAAAAAGAAAAACAAAGTTTATTAGATATAGAATTCAATAATGGAACAGGAATTTGAACTCATTGCCAAGACCTTCATGGGCCTCGAGCCTGTCTTGGCTGAAGAGCTCACCCAGTTGGGTGCCAATAATGTACAGATCGGTCGCCGCATGGTGTCTTTCACAGGCGACAAGGAAATGATGTATCGTGCTAACTTCCAGTTGCACACAGCCATCCGTATCTTAAAGCCTATCAAGCACTTCAAGGCTAGAAGCGCTGAAGAGGTGTATGATCAGATTCAGAAGATCAAGTGGGATGACATCTTAGACGTGAAGAAGACTTTCTCTGTTGACTCAGTAGTCTACTCAGAGGAGTTCCGCAACTCACGCTTCGTAACCTACAAGGTAAAGGATGCGATTGTTGACTGGTTCCGCGAGAAGCAGGGTACACGTCCAAATATCAGCGTATCTAACCCGGATATCCGCCTCAACATCCACATTGCAGAAGACAATGCCACCTTGAGTCTCGATTCGAGTGGTGAGAGTCTGCACCGCCGTGGCTACCGCCAGGAGCAGGTAGAGGCTCCTCTGAACGAGGTTCTCGCTGCAGGTATGATTCTGATGACCGGCTGGAAGGGCGAATGCGATTTCATCGACCCGATGTGTGGTTCAGGTACCATCGCCATCGAAGCTGCCCTCATCGCCCGCAACATCTCTCCAGGTGTATTCCGCAAGGAGTTTGCCTTCGAGAAGTGGAACGATTTCGACCAGGATCTCTTCGATACGATTTATAACGACGACTCTCAGGAGCGCGAGTTCGAGCACCATATCTATGGTTACGATGTTGACATGAAGGCTGTCAATACAGCTAATCTCAACGTTCGTGCTGCCGGTCTCAGCAAGGACATCACCATCTCACAGGCTGATTTCAAGGACTTCACCCAGCCAGCAGAGAAGAGCATCATCGTGATGAACCCTCCATACGGTGAGCGCATCTCTACCCCTAACCTCCTGAACACCTACAAGATGATAGGTGAGCGCTTCAAGAAGGCTTTTGCCGGCAACGAGGCTTGGGTATTGAGCTACCGCGAGGAGTGCTTCGAGCAGATTGGTCTGAAACCATCTATCAAGATTCCTGTATTCAACGGAAGCTTGGAGTGCGAATTCCGCAAGTATGTGATGTTCGACGGCAAGATGAAGGACTTCCGTTCTGAAGGCGGTATTGTGAAGACTGAGCGCGAGAAGAGCGAGATGGCTCAGAAGCACCGTTTCAAGAAGGAGCGTGAATTCAAGAAGCGTGTAAGCGAGGAGACTGAAAACGAGGAGGACGATATCCGTTCTTTCAAGTTCCATACTCACCGTCTGGAAGACTTCGAGAAGAAGCGTGCTGAGTTCCATAAGGGCGGCCGTTCACGTATCGGTGGCGGTCGACGCAATGATGACGACGATGACAAGCGTGGCAGCCGCAGCTTCAAGGGCGACCGCAAGGGTGGCCGTGACTTCGGTGGCAAGCGCGACGGAAAGCGTTTCGAGAAAGGCGACAAGCGTGGTGGCTTCAAGGGCGACAAGCGTGGTGGCCGTGATTTCGGAGGCAAGCGCGGAGGCAAGAAGAACTTCAGCGTTGACTTCGACGACGAGGATTAAAGACATATCGACCCATACGTCGTGTTTCACGACGCATGGGTGGTGGCAAACCCGATAAAGTAAAGTAAAGAATATAATGAATCTGAAGAATTCAATTTATAAATTATCTTTTGCTGCTATGATCATGATGGCTATGAATGCAACCGACTTACAGGCTCAGGGCGTGGTTCCTGCTCAGAAAGGCGAGAAAACCTTTACATTGGAAGACCTGAACTTCGGCGGCAACAACTATCGTAACATGGTAGCCAAGAATCGCTGGTGCACCTGGTGGGGCAATGAACTCGTTCGCCAGGATGTGGATGCTTGCTATCTCGTCAACAAGACGACAGGCAAGGAGACCAAACTCTTCGGCATCAATGACATCAACCAGTGGATTGCTCCTACCAAAGACATCAAGGTAAGAGCCCTCTACAATGCTCTGTTCCCGTTTGCAGGCAAGAACATCGTGATGGTGAGCAACGGCAGCAAGACTTATACCATAGACTTCAAGAAGCATAAGCTGCTGAGCGAGATGGATTTTGCTGACGGCGAGAACCTCCTGGAGGCTAATGCCCAGCAGAACGCCTTCGCCTATCTGAAGGGCAGCAACCTCTATGTGCGTACCTTCGATGTAACCAGCAACGCCCTGACAAAAGAAAAGAAATCTCACGATTTCCAGCTCTCAAAGGATGGAAGCCGCGAAATTGTTTATGGACAGAGTGTTCACCGCGATGAGTTCGGTATCAGCAAGGGAACCTTCTGGAGCCCGAACGGCGAACTGCTCGCCTTCTATCGCATGGACCAGAGTATGGTAACCGACTATCCGCAGGTCGACATCCCGGAAATCGGTTTCAATCATCCTGAAACACAGAGTTGCATTGCTACTCCTGCACCAGACAAGTATCCGATGACAGGCGAGACATCACACAAGGTAACCGTAGGCGTGTTCGACTGCATGACCGGCAAGACCGTCTATCTGAAGGCTGGCGATCCAACCGACCGCTATTTTACCAACATCGCATGGAGTCCGGACAGCAAGACCATCTATATGTTCGAACTGAACCGCGACCAGAACGACTGCCGTCTGACTGCCTACAATGCAGAAACCGGCGAGAAGACAGGCGAGCTCTATCGCGAAACCGACGAGAAATACGTGGAGCCTTGCCACCCTATCCAGTTCCTGCCTTGGGACAGCAACAGCTTTATCATGCAGAGCCGCAAGGATGGCTACAACCACCTCTACCTCTGCACCCTGGGCAAGCACGGAAGCCGCATGGCAAGCAACACAGAATCGCTCGAAATCAAGCAGTTGACTTCCGGCAAATGGGAAGTGATGGAAGTACTCGGCTTCAACACCAAGCGCAAGAGTATCATCATCGCATCCAACGAGAAATCGCCTATCCAGAGAAACATCTTTGCCGTAGACACAAAAACCGGCAAGCGTACGCTGGTAGATGATTGCGGCAAGGGATGGCACAGCGCCACTTTGAGCGAGAACGGACAGTATGTCTTCGACAACTACTCTACTCCTACCGTGCCTCGCAAGATTGCCCTCGTGAATACCGAGACCGGCAAGCGCACCGCTTACTTCACTGCCGAGAACCCTTGGAAGGGCTACAATGTGCCTGAGTACAGCTGCGGTACCATCAAGGCTGCCGATGGCGAAACAGACCTCTACTGGAGAATGGTGAAACCGGTAAACTTCGATCCAAACAAGAAGTATCCTACCATTATATATGTATATGGTGGACCTCATGCCCACAACGTAGATGCCCGCTGGAACTACTCTAGCCGTGGTTGGGAAACCTACATGGCAGAAAAGGGGTATCTGCTCTTCATCCTCGACAACCGTGGAAGCGAGAACCGTGGCAAGGCTTTCGAGCAGGCTACCTTCCGCCAACTCGGACAGATTGAGATGCAAGACCAAATGAAGGGCGTGGAATATCTGAAGACGCTTCCTTACGTAGATGCTGACAAGATTGGCGTTCACGGCTGGAGCTTCGGCGGATTCATGACCATCTCACTGATGACCAACCACCCTGATGTGTTCAAGGTAGGCGTAGCAGGCGGTCCGGTAATCGACTGGCACTGGTACGAGGTGATGTATGGCGAGCGCTATATGGACACCCCACAGACCAACCCAGAGGGTTACAGGAAGACCTCTCTGCTCTATCAGGCAAAGAACCTGAAGGGCAAGCTGCAGATTATCCAGGGCTTGAACGATGTGACCGTAGTGCCACAGCACTGCCTCACCTTCCTCAAGGCTTGCATCGCAGCAGGCACCCAGCCAGACTTCTTCGTCTATCCTGGCGAGCCTCACAACATGAGAGGTCATCAGAGCACTCATCTGCATGAGCGCATCAGCAACTATTTCTTCGATTATTTGAAATAACAAACAATAACTTACAGCAAATGAAAATTTTATTGTTAGGAGGCGGTGGCCGCGAGCACGCCTTAGCATGGAAAATCGCTCAGAGCGAGAAGTGTGAGAAACTCTTCATCGCTCCTGGTAATGCCGGTACTCAGAATGTCGGCGAGAACGTAGATATCAAGGCAGACGACTTTGAGGCGCTCAAGAACTTCACAGTAGAAAATGGCGTTGATATGGTGGTAGTTGGTCCGGAAGACCCATTGGTAAAGGGTGTTTACGATGACTTCAAGAACGATCCTCGCACCCAGAACATCCCTGTCATCGGTCCATCAAAGGCTGGCGCCGTATTGGAAGGCAGCAAGGACTTCGCCAAGAAGTTCATGAAGCGCCACAACATCCCTACTGCCCAGTATGAGACTTTCGACGGCGAGCACGTAGAGGAAGGCTTGAAATTCCTGGAGACACTGAAGGCTCCTTATGTATTGAAGGCTGACGGTTTGTGCGCCGGTAAGGGCGTTCTCATCCTCCCTACCCTGGAAGAGGCTAAGAAAGAGTTCAAGGAGATGCTCGGCGGTATGTTCGGCAACGCTTCTGCACGCGTAGTCATCGAGGAATTCCTCAGCGGCATTGAGTGCTCTGTATTCGTATTGACCGACGGCAAGAACTACAAGATTCTGCCTGAGGCTAAGGATTACAAGCGCATCGGCGAGCACGATACCGGTCTGAACACCGGCGGTATGGGTAGCGTTACCCCTGTACCATTCGCTACCAAGGAGTGGATGCAGAAGGTTGACGAGCGCATCATCCGTCCTACTGTAGAGGGACTTGCTGAGGAGAACATCGACTATAAGGGATTCATCTTCTTCGGTCTGATCAACGTTGAAGGCGAGCCTATGGTCATCGAGTACAACTGCCGTATGGGTGATCCAGAGACAGAGAGCGTGATGCTCCGTCTGAAGAGCGACATCGTGGATCTCTTTGAGGGTGTAGCAGCAGGCGACTTGGACAAGCGCAGCATCGAGTTTGATGAGCGTGCTGCAGTCTGCGTGATGCTCGTAAGCGGCGGTTATCCTGAGGCTTACAAGAAGGGTTATCCTATCCAGGGCATCGACGATGTAGAAGGTTCAGTAGTATTCCACTCCGGTACAGCCATGAAGGATGGTCAGGTAGTAACCAACGGTGGTCGTGTCATCTGCGTAAGCAGCTACGGCAAGGACAAGGAAGAAGCCTTGAAGAAGAGCTTTGCCGAGGCACAGAAGATCCAGTTCACCGACAAGTACTTCCGTTCTGATATCGGACAGGATCTTTAGTTTTTTAATGTTGAATGTTGAATGTTGAATGTTGAATTGCCTAACGGACTCAAGGGCGCTAGCCTAATTCAACATTCAACACTCAACATTCAACATTACTTCGCGCTAATTTTCTTGCCATTCTTGATGTATACGCCCTTCTTCATAGCCTCAGTTATGCGGCGGCCGTTCAGGTCGTAAATGGCAGCATTGCCTGGCTTCTTATCCAATGTTACAGAATGGATGCCGGTAGGCTCCAGATCCTCTACCACATTATCAAAGTATACAATCCAGTTCTGGGTATACTGATGAGCCTCATACTTTGCCTTGCTGCCCGGATAGAGATGCAGCGTGCGGGTTATATCACCCTTGGCGGCAAATACACACCAGTTTATCCAGTAAGGTGCCTCCTTATGACGCATATATACATTCTTCAATTCGAAGCAGGCATTGAATGTGTTGCGGCCGAATTCCTCTATCGTCTCAGGTAAATCAATTTCCTTCAGTTTGGTGTACATAAAGGCATTGGAACCTAACTCCTTGACACCTGCAGGCATCTTGAAACTCTCCAGAGTGGCATTGCCTTCAAATGCATATTTAGGAACCATATCAGCCTTGCTGTCCTCATAAGCCACCACCTTGGCACCGCTCAGGTCGATGCTCTTGAAATAATGGCTCGCCAGCTCATCAAAGTCGCGCTTGTCTATCTCGCCGTTCACCTTGATATTTCTGTAAACAAGATAGTCAGGGTTTTCCTTGGCAAGTGTTTGCTTCAGCTGTCCCGCCTTCTCCAGGTTGATAACCAACTCCTTCTCCTGATAGTTGCGATAAGTGGTCACCACGAGATCATAAACCGGTTCTATTCCTCTGAAAGAATTCGGATAGACTGTAGTACCCAGTTTAACATCATCCATCAGCTTTCCGTTCAATTCTACGAAATACTGTGAGATGCCTTCATCTACCGTCAGATAATGATAGTACTTAGAACCAATTACCGGCTTGCCATTATAGAAATTTCTGGCAAGATTATACCTCGTTCCTGCTTGCTTGAATGTAGCCCCCTCGCCCATTTTCGTTCTTATCTCAAATGTACGAGGCTCATATCCGGTTGCCGGCAGGCGCAATCTTTCGAAGTTCTGATTATACAGCAATAGGCTCAACCAGAACAGCGCACTCCATTCGCTCCAGGAGAAAGGATTGTCCTGAACATCCTTAGGCGGATAGAACTGGTTGGGATGAACCGTATCTACAGGCACGGTGAGCACCTTCAGCGCAAGCTGGTTGCCATGACAGTTCTTGCCGTTTACCTTCACATTGAGCGCAGGAATCACGTACACCTTTTCATCAAATGAAGTCAGCGTATAGTCGCGACTCACCACCATGCGGTCGTCGCCTATGTGCGAAGTGTCGCCTTTACTCTGCTCAACTACTTCCACTCCCGGCGTAATTTGCTGCTGCGGCTTGAAAGATGGCAATTCCACCTTATCGCCCTGCTTTACCGAAGCCTTCAGATGCAGCACGGTCTGCTGTCCTATCAGTATCTGGAGCGAGTCGATGCGTTGCTCTACCTGCTGGGCTTGAGCTAAGCCTGAGCATCCCAGGAGAGCGAGCGACAATATGATATTCTTTACTTTAAACATAGTTTCTTTACTTTGAGCTTTCGGTTTATCAGCCCCTCTGCTTGAAAAGCATCAGGAGCGCCTTCGAGAAGTCCTCGTTAGTGGCAATCGAAGTCCAGTCGACCTTGCTTTTGGCAAAGTCGGTTTTCAGATTCTCCTGCTGCATCAGCCATTGCTGGGTATGAGCCATTCGCAGTTTCTTCGAACTTGTATCAATATACATTTCGTGTCCGGTTTCTGCGTCCATCACCTTGAGCAGTCCTACATCAGGCAGCACCTTGGCACGCGGGTCGTAAACCTGGATGGCTACTACATCATGTTTCTGGTTGGCAATCTGCAGCTGATGCTGGAAATCCTTATGATCGTAGAAGTCGCTGATTACGAAAGCTGTGCAGTGGCGTTTCATCACGCGGGTGAAATATTCCAGGGCGCAGCCGATGTCGGTACGCTGGCTTTGCGGCTGGAAGTTGAGCATTTCCCTGATGATATAGAGAATATGCTTTCTTCCTTTCTTAGGCGGAATGTACTTCTCGATACGGTCAGAGAAGAAGATGACACCTATCTTGTCATTGTTCTGAATGGCACTGAAGGCGAGTGTGGCAGCAATCTCAGTAGCCAGATCGCGCTTCATTTGCTTCATCGTACCGAAATCGAGCGACCCGCTGACGTCTACGAGCAGCATCACGGTAAGTTCCCTTTCCTCTTCAAACACCTTGACGTAAGGCTTATGAAAGCGGGCGGTCACGTTCCAGTCGATGTCTCTCACATCATCGCCATACTGATATTCGCGCACCTCGGCAAAGGCCATTCCCCTACCCTTGAAGGCAGAATGATACTGACCAGCGAAGATGTTCTGACTCAGTCCGCGAGTCTTGATTTCTATCTTCCGAACCTTTTTTAAGATATCTTGTGTATCCAACTTATTACTTTGAACTTTGAATTTTGAACATTGAACTTTATGATTAGTGAAGCAAGCGAATTCTTCACTCTTCGTTCTTCACTCTTCACTTAATCAAGGCACTTCCACCTTATTAATGATGCGGCTTACGATTTCCTCGCTTGTCACATTGCTTGCCTCAGCCTCGTAAGAAAGGCCGATACGATGGCGCATTACGTCATGAGCTACAGCTCTTACATCTTCAGGAATCACATAGCCGCGATGCTTGATAAACGCATAGGCTCTGGCTGCCTTGGCAAGAGAGATGCTGGCACGAGGACTGCCGCCGAAGGTAATCATGTCTTTCAGTTCGCCCAGTCCGTAGCGCTCAGGATAACGTGAAGCAAAGACGATATCGGCAATATACTGTTCAATCTTCTCATCGAGATAAACCTCGTTTACAATCTTGCGAGCCTTCAGAATCTCCTCGGCAGATGTTACAGGAGTAACCTCAGGAAGTCCGCCCTGAATATTCTCACGGATGATGAGCTTCTCCTCTTCCAGTGTAGGATAATCGATGATTACCTTCAGCAGGAAACGGTCTACCTGTGCTTCAGGCAACTGATAGGTTCCTTCCTGTTCGATAGGGTTCTGTGTAGCCATTACCAGGAACGGACTAGGCAGTTTGAAGGTTTCATCGCCAATGGTGACCTGGTGTTCCTGCATGGCTTCAAGCAGCGCACTCTGCACCTTGGCTGGGGCACGGTTAATCTCATCTGCCAAAACGAAATTGGCGAAGACAGGACCGCGCTTTACATGGAAAGCCTCATCTTTCTGTGAATAAATCTGAGTTCCCACCACATCGGCAGGCAACAGATCAGGAGTAAACTGAATGCGGCTATAGTCGGAGCTGATAAGCTGTGACAATGTCTTGATTGCAAGTGTCTTCGCCAGTCCAGGCACACCCTCAAGCAGGATATGACCATCAGAGAGAAGACCGATAAGAAGGCAATCTACGAGGTGTTTCTGACCTACGATAACCTTATTCATGCCCATTACCAGATTGGTAACAAACTGACTTTGTTGTTCTATCCGGATATTCAATTCGCGGATATCAATAGCTTCTGCCATAATTCTATATTTTTACGTTTAATTTCTTAATTCAAACAATATATTTCCAAAACTAAACGCAAAAGTACTCAAATTAAGCCACAAAAGCGAAAAAACCTATCTAAATAATATTAAAAATGTTTCATAAAAGCTATTTTTAGGTTCTTTTAAAGAATAGCTTTTATGAAACAAACGAGATTTCAAATATTTTATCTGTTTTTATGCTTCATGTACCAAGGATGAACCAAGAAATTGTA
>ENA-UEPD01001873-UEPD01001873.1-human-gut-metagenome-genome-assembly--contig:-NODE-1873-length-10227-cov-4.062562_pt1 | contig 10227 bp, 6 predicted proteins | sample MGYA00242895_ERZ507906 | MGnify/ENA primary metagenome ERZ507906 (study PRJEB26167, sample SAMN06115416) | human gut metagenome | host: Homo sapiens | place: China:Guizhou | collected 2015-03-03... | reverse complement strand
AAGAGCAGGACAAGCCTTCTATCCTCGGCCAGCTTCGGAAATTCACGGAGCAGATCAGGACGCAGGCATAATCGGGTTGCTAAAAATATTGACTCCTAAAACGTCCTTCTTTGACCGGATACCGAATATCTCCATATCCTTTGCGTTCAGGTCAATCAAGTAACCGTCCCTGTCATAAAGCTCGACCCCCACAGGTAAATTTACATACAGCTTTCGGAAGATCATCTCATTATGATCGATCATCTTACTAATCTTTTCCTCTTTCAGTTTGAAATTAGGTAAAATCTGTAATATGCCCAACGCTTTTACGCACACTCCATTATTCAACTTACGCTCACATAATCTGGAGCGTACCCATTTTTCCCCAGTCGGTGTTATTATCGGAAATATTTGCTCATACGTATCGACAGATTGGATCGATAAAAAATCCGTAGTAATCAGATCCCTAAAGTCTTCCCGGATTATATAGTAAAATTCAAAAAAAGAGAGATTATTCCCCTTCTTCCCAAATATACTCATTAAATAATCGGAACAGATATAACTTCTTTGAACAAAATCGGCTTCCCACAAGCCAACTTCCGCTCTATCCAATAACAATTTACATTGATCCAATTGAGTCTGTATATCCTCCATAAAAATATCCCTTCCGATAAAATTACACTATGATTTCACAAAGATATAATTTAAATAGTATAAATCCCCTATAATAAAAAAGAGATTGTCTCGAATCACTCAAGACAATCTCTTTCTATATTCAAAGCCTGATATAAATTATTTCAATTCCTTGATACGAATATTGCGGAATTTGACAGGGGAACCATGCCCTAAGAAACCTATATGACCTTTTTTGTTAAACAAACCCGGATGCTCCTTTCCATCAGGCGTACCATTCTTCACGGCATCCCGAATATTTCCATCCAAGATTACGACTCCATTCACCGTCACACGGATATGATCGCCATCTGCCATGATCTCTTCCGTATTCCATTCTCCAACCGGCTTGAACGCTTTCGGATGATCCTCACGTGCGGGAATGATACCGTATACGGAACCGTGATGTTGCAGCGGAGTGATGTTCCCTTGGTAAATAGGATGTTCACAATCCAAGACCTGCACTTCCATACCTACATATGCTGCGTCTCCTTCCATCGGCGTACGGATACCGACACCGTTATTAGCTCCCGGGGTTAACTGGAAGTCAAAACGATAGATAAAGTTTCCGTATTCCTTCTTGGTGTACAGATTACCTCCGAAACTACTGCTTGGGACCATAGAGATACAGCCATCTTCCAAGATATAATCAACCGTGTTTCCAGTCCACTCATGCATATTCGTTCCGTCAAACAAAACCTTGAAGCCCTCTTTTTCCTCTTCCGGCGATAATTTGAACGGTTCTTGTTTTTCCAATTCCTTTACGTAGATATTACGGTAATAGACCTTGCTGCCATGAGCTTGCATCTCGATTTGCTCTACCGGGAAAATCGGAAGCTTGCGATCCCAATAGTTTTCCAGAATCACGTTATCTACCACTTTTTCTCCGTTCAAGACAACCGTCACACGGTCACCAACCATCTTAATATAGAAGGAATTCCATTCACCGAGTTTATTATCGGCCACTTTCGAAGGCTTGCTCTCGTTTACCTGATTGTTATACAAGCCTCCGGAACCTACTTGCGCACCAACATTTACCCGAGAAGTATCCCAGATCTGGACTTGAGGAGTACCACGCAGATAAATACCGGCATCAGCCTCAGGTCCTTTCGGATCCAACATCCAATCCACATACATCTCGAAATCACCATATTGCTTTTCAGTACATAGGTTATCGTACCCAGTACCGTCAAATACTAATAGGCCATTCTCCACTTTCCAGTCACGACGCATATTCTCATCCGCCTTCTCCTGCGCTTTCGCCAATTGAGCCGGTTTCATTTTCGCACGGGCGATCGGATTCTCAACCAAACCTTTCCAACCCGTTAAATCCTTACCATTAAAGATAGAGACAAATCCAACCTCGTCCGGCATCGCATCTAAATGTTGCTTCAAGGCATCGATATCATAACGAGCGTCTTCCCCGTCAAACATGGTCAAAACACGTTTCAAGATTGCCTTCACATTGTCACCCTTATATTCCGGATGGTTACGAGCGATATTCCAAACCGCATAAACAGCCGCAGAACGAACAGCCGCATCGCTTGAATCCAAGAATTCCGACGCATACATCAATGCCAAGAAGGTATCCGCCCGTTGGATCTGACGTAAAATAAGAGCCTTTTGCTCACTCGTCCGGGCAATCTCCATGACTTTCCGCAAGCTCAACAAACGATTCTCTCTCGTAAATGCCGGATTAGATACCAACTGCACATAACGCTTTAACGCCCTGTCGAATACTTGATCGGAAGCGGCTGATTGGCAAACCTTAAATAGTTCGTCGGCAGCCTCAATACCCTTCCAAGCCAACAAAGCGTCAAGAGCCGCATCCTTGGCCGCTCCATTTCCTTTATTCAATCCTTCCACGATCGTAGCCAAAGCCTCTTTCTCGCCAGTCGCTGATAAGACCTTATAATAAAGATATCTCTTGCTGTCCCCCGCTTGTATCATACGACGATTCACGTTAGATACTTGAGTTGCCGCCGGTTGTTTAGAGATAGCGGCAATGATCGCATCCTGAAGCGGGGCGATAGCGGAAGCCTCCGCCGTCTCCAACATTCCGCACAATAAAGTGAAATCTTTCTCAGACACTACATCTTTCAATGCGGTATAAGCGGCTTTCTTCACCTCCGGAGAGCCGGATTTAATCTGATCCAATACCGTATTCAGATTCGCATCGGCCATACGTATCGCCAACAGCTCCAGACCGGCTACCTTTCCCGCATCGGAAGCGGACGGGATCACTTTAGCGACCGCTTGATCAATATCGCCGTTAAATGCCATCAAAGCATCTTGACCCAATAATATCACTTGCTTGTCATTGCTCTTCAACAAATCCGCCAGCACAGGAATGACACTCTTATCACCGATTTTAACCAAGGCCCAAACAGCGGCCTGTTGCACATCGAAATTCTTATCTTTCAATTGCTCCAAGAGAACTTGCTTCGCGGGTAAATCAAAACGAAGTTCCAGATTCTTGATCACGTCATGTTTAGACGGGCATTTGCTTTCACGGCCTATCCAGTTCAAGATATCCACCTTGACTTCCGGCTTCGCCTTTAACATGTGTTTCATGACCTCAATATAAACATTTTGATCAGCGAAACCCGAAGCAAAGTTCAAAGCCGCATTACGGTATCCCTTATCCGTATCTTTCAAAGCCGATAATAAATTCTTCGTAGCAGCTTCCGGCTTAGCGGCCAATAGAATCTGAAGAGCGGCCTCACGGGTCTGTGTCATACCTGCTTTCGTAGACTTCTTCAATAAATCATTCGCTGCTTTCTCCGCATCTTTGGTATCGCCTTGCTCAAGGACACGTTTTATCAAAGCGATATACGCCTCATTCGCCCCGGTCTTTTCCATTTTATAACCGGCTTTCTCGGCAACGGCGGCTAAATCACTCAGAGAAGCTTTAGAACCTACACGGCTCAACGCATAAAGAACCTCCTTCTGCATATTCTCATCGCTGGAGCCAAGCATCGCTTTCAATACATTTTCCGCATCAGCGATTTGCACGTCAGCGATCGCACGGATAATATCCTTTTGCGTCTTCGGAGTACCGGAACGACGCATCAAGGAAGCCACCAAAACCTTCTTAGCGTTATCGGTACGGATTGCGGATAACGCACGGGCAGCAGGACCGCTTAGGCTCTCATCGTTCAAATAGCTAGCCAGCGTATCCACACACTCATCTTTTCCCAGTAATTGAAGCTGTCGGATAATAAAAGCCTTTGTCTCCCGGTCGCTCACCTTATCCAAGGCTTTCAAATATGCGTTGGCTGTTACTAGACGAGCGTTCTCCTCACCTTTTGCCATTACGTAGTGAGTCAATCCGCTCAACGCATAATCCACGTTCGAGTTACTGCCTTTTCCCGGAGCGTTAATCTTGTTAATCAACATCAAGACCCCTTCCTCGCCAGTGGAGCTTAGGTCATTAATTAATTTGTTATATTCAGCTTGTTGCTCCGCCGGCATCTGTGCCAGTACATCGGCAACGATCGTCTTCGATGTACGATTAGCCGGGCTTTGAGCCATTAACATGCTACCGCACAACAATAAGCTGGCAATTGATATATATACTTTTTTCATATGTGTATGTGTTTAAATATTCCAAGGTGCTCTCATCGGCTGATCCAACAAACGATTAGCGGCCTCATCATTAATAAATTCCAGTTTTACGGGATCAAAGTGAAGCGTACGATTCAAACGAAGGGCTACGGCACCCATATTCACGATCGTAGCGGAACGGAAGCCATTACGCTCATTCAAGGCAAAAGGCTGACGAGTCTTTACGCACTCGATAAAGTCGGTAACCTGTGGCTCAGGTTCGGGATAATCGGATAACTTTTTCTCCCAATCCGGGATATCACATACGAAATTCTTATAAACATTCCCGTTTGGTCCGGAAATATAAGGTGTGTTCGGATCCCCGTAATCACCTCCCCAAAGTACGATCTGGCAACCATCCTCATAGGTATACGTAATCGAGCGCCAAGTACCCACGGCGTCCGGATGTTGTTGCGGAGCATCCACCTCTACCTTAACCGGGCTGGTATTATCTTTTCCTAGAAAATATTGTACAGGGTCAATATAATGCTGTCCCATATCCCCTAAACCACCGCCGTCATAATCCCAGTATCCACGGAATGTCTGATGCACACGATGCGGGTTATAAGGTTTGTAAGGAGCCGGACCCAACCAGAAATCATAATCCAGCTCACTAGGCACCGATTGTGGTTCCAGATATTCTTTACCAACCCAATAGAACTTCCAGTCGAAACCGGTATGCTTGCTGATCGTTACCTTTAGCGGCCAGCCCAACATACCACTTTGAACCAGTTTCTTCAAAGGTTTCACTGGAGTGCCCAGTCCATAGAACGGGTCAGCGAAACGGAACCAAGTGTTCAAGCGGAACATACGTCCGTATTGCTTCATCGCTTCCATTACCCGTTTACCCTCCCCGATCGTACGGGTCATAGGCTTCTCACACCAAATATCTTTTCCTGCTTTAGCGGCCTCGACAGACATGATACCATGCCAGTGAGGAGGCGTAGCTATATGAACGATATCTACATTGGGATCTAGAATCAAATCACGAAAATCATGGTATGCGGCAATCTTATCCTTTACCAACTGTTTACCTAGCTCCAGATGATTCTTATCGACGTCACACACAGCGACAAGACGAGTCCCAGCATAGTCCACATGTCCACGGCCCATACCACCTGTACCGATAATTCCTTTTGTTAATTGATCACTTGGAGCGATGAATCCATTACCCAACACGTGGCGCGGTACAATCGTAAATGCCGCGATTCCTCCAAGAGTCTTCAGGAAGTCTCTTCTGTTTGTCTTCATAGTACGAATTTAAAATTTAGATAGAATAGATTAACTTGAGTGACAAAAATAATCATAATACTCGAAGAGACAAGAAAAATGTATATAAAAAAGAAAAGGATGCCTTTAACAAAGACATCCTTCCCTAGTATTTTATGAAAATCTATTACAAAGCGAATTGCGGTTGACGGTGAATCCATTGCCCACGGGTGAAATCCGGGAAGTCTACCAAAGCACCGCCACGAGCGATTGACATCTCCGACAAGCCGGAGATAGCGCTCCAAGCGGCAGCGTCATAGCAGTCCATTGGAGCCGGTTTCTTATTACGGATAGCGTCGATCAAGTCGTACATCATGATATAGTCCATACCACCGTGTCCGGCCTCAGCAGCTTGAGACTCTAAGGAAGCCCACAATTTATGATCATATTTCTTGAACCATTCATCGGAATCATCCCAACGATGAGGCTTAGACTTTCCTTGTACATATACATGATCGCCATCGTTCATCCATAAACCCTCAGTTCCCTGAACACGGAAACCTAATGAATAAGGGCGAGGAGAATTGGTATCATGGGTTACGATAATCGTTTGTCCATTAGAACACTTAATCATAGAAGTCACGATATCTCCCAAATTGAAGTTGACCTTCGCCAACGGATGATTCTCACCCCCATTATCCACGATAAACTTATGCAATCCACGAGATTGAGTAGCCATAGCGGATAAAGAAAGGAAACGGTTACCACGATTGATATCCATACAATGAGCTATCGGTCCGATACCGTGAGTCGGATAGATATCGCCATTACGATGTACGGAATGGTTCGTACGCCATTGAGCCTCGGCGAAAGCCGTCGGGCCCATACGAAGATCACCACTGCCCGGTACATAGTTGTAATGAGTTCCATCGTTGAATTTCACCTCACGCAAGTCATGCTCATAACCACAACCACCATGCAAGATCTCGCCGAACAAACCTTGGCGGACCATATTCAACGCAGCCATACAGTCACGACGATAACATACGTTCTCCATGATATTCAAATGGCTTCCGGTTGCTTCCGAAACATTTACCAAATCCCAGCACTCCTCTAACGTGTTAGCCGCAGAAACCTCCACGCCTACATAAGGAACACCAGCCTTCATAGCGGCGACAGACATCGGTACGTGCCATTCCCAAGGACTTGCGATGATCACGCAATCAAACTCCTCGTTGTTCAACATATTCTCAAATTCACGTTCACCCCCTTTGTAAACTTTCGGAGCAGGGACATTAAATTTAGCGATATGTTTCAAGGTACTATCGATCGGGCCCTGTTGGATATCGCAAATCGCTACGATCTTATTACCGGGGATCGCCAATACATTATTAATATGCTCATGGCATCTAGAACCCGTTCCGATGAAACCGAAACGTAATTTACCATCATCTTTACCGGCTGTTTTTTTCTTTTGGGGTTCAGCGGCAGTTGTTGTAGCTCCGGCGTTTCCAGCCATTGCCAAGCCTGCGGCACCAATACCAGCGGCAGATACTTTCTTAAGGAATGAACGACGAGTGTTTTCCATATATTTTATAAATTAGTTTGTGTTTTGAGGATACAAAATTAAAAAAATATTTTTTCAATCAAAACGTTATTGAGTATTTTGAAAAATAAAGAGTCCAAGACTAAAAGTTCGTTATCTTTCCGGTTTCCCTTTTTAGCCTCTCGAAGGTCATCATCATCTGTCGAAGTCTTTTAGGTTCTTTTTCCGCCAAATTAACTTGCTGACCGATGTCTTCCTTTACATTATATAATTGATAACAGTTACTATTTCCGGCAAAGGCAGCCTCCTCCGCGTCGCCATAGGTATCCGGATACGGCGGGATCATGACCCAATCACCATCACGTAGCGCATAATTGAAATAACCTTCCAAGACAAGTTCCTTTCGCCCATTACCACCTTTTCCTAGAAAGACAGGCAAGGTGTTTTGGCTATCTACCTTATCAGAATAGGTCTGTCCGATCAACGCCGACAGCGAGGCTAACAAATCCATCTGGCAAACCAAGGCATCCGACACAGCGCCCGGCTTAACTTCCGCAGGCCAACGAAGCATGAACGGGATACAGGTCCCACCATCATACAAGCTCGTCTTTCCTCCACGAAGCGGTCCGGCCATCTTATGATCCCCTACCAATTCCACGGCTTGATCTTGATAACCGTCATCCAGAACCGGTCCGTTATCGCTAGTGAAAACAACTAACGTATTTTCCGTTAGCCCCAACTTATCCATTTCCTTCAAGAATTCGGTCACGCACCAATCCGCTTCCAAGATAACATCTCCACGAGGTCCCATCCCCGACTTACCCGCGAATCTCTCGTTCGGAACACGAGGTACATGCGGTTGATGCAAGCCATAGTACAGGAAGAAAGGTTTATCCTTATTCTCTTTCATAAAACCTTTCGCCTTCTCAAGGAACAACTCTGCCATATCCTCATCTTTCCATTGGGCGGTCTTGCCTCCTTTCTGGAAACCAATTCGAGGTACACCGTTTACGATAGCGCCGGCATGCCCGACACTCGGGAGCATTCTCAGTAATTCAGGATTATCCTTCCCAGTCGGTTCCCCGGGGAAATTCTCCTTATAACTGACATAGAGAGGATCGTTCGGATCGAGGTTTACACCTCTCCCATTCTCGATAAAGATACAGGGAACCCGGTCATTAGTAGCAGCTTGGATAAAAGAATAGTCGTAACCGATCTCTTTCGCTCCGGGATAAACCAGCTGGTTCCAGTCTACCACCCCGTCACCTAATCCTAGATGCCATTTGCCGACCGAGCCGGTGACATAGCCCGCTTGCTTCATCACCTTCGGCAAGGTAACCTGTTGAGTATTGATAATCAGAGCCGCATTGCCGGGAAGTATTTTGGCATCCCTATTTGTCCAAGGATATAATCCGGTAAGCAAGGAATACCGGCTGGGGGTAGAAGTAGCCGCCGTACAATAACCTTGCGTAAAGCGTATGCCTTCATTTGCGATACGATCCATTCCCGGAGTCTGTATGCGATGAGCCCCGTAACAGCTTAGATCACCATACCCGAGATCATCGGCCACGATGATCACCACGTTAGGTTGCCGGGGAGCTGATTGAGCTATTAAAGTTGTTGGCAAGGAAAACCCTGCCAACACACTCATTATACAATACTTATTCATCGCTTATTACGGATTCTGAGTTAATGTACCCGGATAAGCGTTAATCTCAGACTGCGGAATATACTGGATAGCCAACGGGCTGGTAGCAGGATATTCAGGCACGCCGTCATGGAATCCCGGGTAATGACGTTTCATCGTATCGCCTACACGATATACATCAAAACCACGGTCAGCCTCATAAGCTAATTCCAACTGACGTTCTTTCATGATAAGCTCATGAGCGTTTGTCGCATCCAAAGATTTATATCCGGCGTTAGGTAAGGAACGGGTACGAACGGTATTCAAATCGGCTAATGCTTTTGTATAGTTTCCTAATTTAGCGCTAGCCTCGGCGCGAATCAGGTATAACTCACCTAAGCGAGAGATAACCGGTGAATAAAGGTGGGGATAACCTTCTTGCTTAGAGCATTTATAACTATAGAATTTCGGATTACCTTGGCTTTCTAACATCAGGTAATCATAATCACCGACATAAGTTTTTCCCTTGTGTGTTTCTTCACGGCCTCCATTCAAATAGCACCACCAGCCTTTTTCAGTTTGTTTGGCATCTACCGCCAACACACATACCTGCGAACCGAAGTTCTTAGCTATTTCATCAATCAGTTCAGGACGGCGAATCGCAGAAGAATTGATAGAAATTTTATCTGCACCGGCATTCAGTAGACGGTCTACATCACTCAATTCGTTGATACCGCCACCTACCGTAAACGGAATACTAATATTGGCAGCAATGCGCTTCACCAACTCTGCAAATGTCTTGCGACCTTCAAAACTGGCTGTTATATCCAGAAAAACCAATTCATCAGCACCTTGCTCACTATATGCACGCGCCAGTTCCACCGGATCGCCCGCTTGACGCAAATTGACGAAATTGGTTCCTTTCACTGTTTGTCCGTCTTTGATATCGAGACAGGGGATAATTCTTTTCGCTAACACTTTTGTTTTGTTTTAACGATTTATATTCATGAGGATATATAATCTAAATCTAACTCAATTGAGAATGATTCGTCAATAATCCTGCATCATTCTTTCAATTTCCTTCAAAGTAATACGCCCTTCATACAGAGCCTTACCAAAAATAACAGCCGGTACCCCAGCCGTCTCCAATGCACGTATATCTTCCATACTGCTGACACCGCCACTTGCTATCAGGTAAAGGTCGGGATGTTTTTCCAGCATTGCCTTATACAGTTCAATAGAAGGCCCCTGCAACATACCGTCACAACTAATATCCGTGCAGATTACTTTCTGAATACCTTTCTCTACATATTCTTTCAGGAAAGGGAACAATTCACAAGTACTTTCGTCCTTCCAGCCATTCACAGCTATCTTCCGGTCTTTCACGTCCGCACCAAGAATTATCTTCTCACTGCCGTAAACTTCCAGCCAATGGCAGAACAACTCAGGATTTTTCACCGCAATACTGCCGCCTGTAACCATCTGTGCCCCATTCTCGAAAGCGATCTTCAAGTCTTCATCACTTTTCACACCACCACCGAAAATCAACGTGTAGATATGACGCTTGCCCGCTACCCATGTATCTCCG
>ENA-UEPD01001840-UEPD01001840.1-human-gut-metagenome-genome-assembly--contig:-NODE-1840-length-10410-cov-677.299429_pt1 | contig 10410 bp, 8 predicted proteins | sample MGYA00242895_ERZ507906 | MGnify/ENA primary metagenome ERZ507906 (study PRJEB26167, sample SAMN06115416) | human gut metagenome | host: Homo sapiens | place: China:Guizhou | collected 2015-03-03... | reverse complement strand
AAATAATGTCAAATTGTCTCACCGCAAATACCTTGGATAGCTATGGAAGTACAGTCGCAATTTATCGAGATGTTTGGGAGTGTGGATGATAATCCAAAATCCTACGATATAAAAAAGGTTGGCGACTTCGCTGAATGTTTTGCTGGCGCAACCCCCAGTACAAAGATCTCATCTTATTGGGATAATGGTAATATTCCCTGGATGAGTTCTGGTGAAGTACATAAAGCGAGAGTACAAGATACCGATGCAAAGATTACACAACAAGGTTATGATGGCTGTAGTACCAAGATGGTTCCAATTCATTCCATCGTTATAGCTCTTGCAGGAAAAGGGAAAACGCGAGGAACGGTCGCCATCAATGATATAGAGCTTTGCACGAACCAATCTTTATGTGCTATCGTACCAAATGAGGAAGTTAATTATGAATATCTATTTCATAATCTGAGGGGCAGATATAAAGAATTGCGCTCAATGTCTGGGGATGTTGACGGAAGAGGTGGATTAAACCTGAAACACATCCAAAGCATTAAGGTCATTGTTCCTCCAATGTCTGAACAAATGAAGTTTGTCTCCATAGCGCGTCAGGCCGATAAATCAAAATTTGTGGGATTCAAATCGCAATTTATCGAGATGTTTGGAGATCCAATGACTAATACAAAAGGTTGGACTGAGTATGGTTATATAGGCAACTATTCCCAGATAGTTTTAGGAAGTACTCCGAATTCTAAGAATCCTTCATACTGGGATGGCGATATTAAATGGATTACTCCAGCAGAAATGACTGACGAGTCATATTATATCTATGATACGGAACGTCATTTGACAGAGGAAGGATTAAGGTCTGCAAATCTAACTCTATTGCCTTATGGATCAGTATTGTTTTCAACAAGAGCACCGATAGGCAAAGTTGGGTTGGTTGGGTCTCCAATGTATTGCAATCAAGGCTTCAAAAACTTTATTTGCAATGACAATCTTAATCCTGTGTACTTGTACTATACGCTTATATACAAGCATGATTATCTTGTATCACTCGGAACAGGTACAACCTTTAAGGAACTATCCAAAAAGGCGGTAGATAATTTAGAGATTGCTATTCCCCCATTGGAACTGCAAGAACAATTTGAATGCATCTACCATCAGTCCGATAAATCAAAACTTGTAGGTCATTGTTCAATGAATGCGATGAATGTAGAAATAAGTAAATTGATAAATAAGAAAATATCAATAATATGATAGAAGTAAGAAATAAAGATGACTTTAATGAATATATAGAATCTTTGCTCGTAAACTACGAGAGTGATGATCTAGAATTCAAAAGTGCTGCTGGTGGTTTCCCAAGAACTTTTTGGGATACTTATTCTGCCTTCGCTAATAGTGAGGGTGGAATGATTGTGCTTGGAGTTGCAGAGAAGAAGAACGACTTCTATCTCGATGGCCTTACAGAAGAACTGATTCTTAAATATCAAAAGGACTTCTGGAATAACGTCAATAACAAATCTACAATAAGCTGTAATCTTCTTACAGCGAAGGACGTTGAGGTGGTAGAATATAAGGGTCACGGTATTATACTTTTCCATATTCCAAGGGCAACTAGAGAACTGCGTCCTGTTTATAGAACAACAAATCCATTCGGTAATACTTTCAAACGAAACTTTGAAGGAGACTATAGGTGTACAGATGCAGAAGTAAGGAGAATGTTTGCCGATGCAGATGAGTCACACCCTATAGACGGACGTATTCTGAAAAACTATACGATGGAGGACATTGATAAAGATGCCCTCAACAGATATAGGCAATTGTTCAAAATATCTTCACCCGATCATCCGTGGTTAGCGTTAGAGGATGTTGAACTGCTAAGAATGTTAGGCGGTTATCGCAAAGATAGACAGAGCGGAGAAGAAGGATTTACTGTGGCCGGATTATTGATGTTTGGCAAAACGCATTCCATCACAGACGAAGAGTGCTGTCCTTATTTCTTTCCAGACTACCAAGAACGCCTTTCAGAAGATGAAGATGTACGCTGGAGCAATCGAATCTGTGCTGATGGCACATGGGAGGCGAATCTATTTAACTTCTATCAACGTGTTCTGCCACGTTTACAGTCAGTTCTGCCTAAGCCTTTCCAGTTAGCCAATAATATACGAAAAGAAGAGACCCCTGCACATGTTGCAATAAGAGAAGCTCTTATAAACTTCTGTATTCATGCAGATTATACAATAAATGCGTCAATGGTGGTAAGACATCAACGTGACGGTTTCGTATTCTCTAATCCTGGCACAATGTTGGTATCAAAGGAACAGTATTATACAGGTGGAGATAGTGTATGTAGAAACAAGTATCTGCAGAAGATGTTTTCAATGATTGGTGTTGCAGAAAAAGCTGGTAGCGGAACAGACAAGATTATGAAAGGCTGGCGTGAGGCTAATTGGCGTTCTCCAAAGATTGAAGAACAGTTACAACCAGACAAGGTCGTACTCGTAATGCCAATGGAATCACTCTTGTCTGAAAAGGCAAAAGCCACTCTTACAGATAAGTTTGGCATAACAGCAAACTCATTCGATCACAATGTGATGTCTGTACTGGCGTTAGCATGTGATGAGGGAGATGTTACAAATGAGCGCCTCCGCTACGTCCTGAATATGCACAAGGCTGCTATTTCTGATTTACTGAAATTGATGGTAAAAAATGATTTGTTAGAAGCTAGTGGGTACGGACGTGGCATGCGCTATCGTTTGCCTGTAAATAACACAAATTTGTTTGGGTTAGGTCAACTGATTTCTGGTGATAACAGAATATATCAAGTTACTAATGGCACAAGTAACAGTGCAAGTTCGGACGCTAATAGTGCAAGTAACAGTGCAAGTTCGGACGCTAATAGTGCAAGTAACAGTGCAAGTTCGGACGCTAATAGTGCAAGTATTAAAAAGAAGAGAATGTCCAAGGAAGAGCTAAAATCTCTTATTATTTCAATCTGTGCTGATTGGGTCAGCATTGAGGAAATTGTCGAGAGAACAGGTAAAAGTAGTTCTTACATTAGAAACTCTTTAATACCACTACTATTAGCGGAGAAGTCAATTGTCATGATGTATCCAGGTGCTCCTCGCAATCCTAAACAAAAATATAGAGTAAAAGAATAATTCTAGATAAATATGGCATACTTTAACGAAGACAATACTGTGGAGCAGATGCTCATTAATGCTGCTGCTCAGCGCGGATGGATCTATGTTGAGCCAAAGTTCGTACCTCGTCTCACAGATGAGGTACTTGTAACGGAATGGCTTTTGGAGGCATTGCTCCGTCTTAACCCTATCACTCCGGAACAAGCAGAACAGGTGATATACAAACTACGTGCTGCTATCACTAGTGGTGGACAGGCTGATGGACTGGTGGATGCTAACGATCAATTCCGCAGACTTCTCTTTGAGGAGAACTCATATCCTTTTGGACCAGATGGCGATAACATCAACATCCGTTTCTTCAGCGACGGAAAGGATAAGGATGGCAAGGAGTATAAGAACCGCTGTGTCGTTACCAATCAATGGGAGTACCCCAGACTGAGCAAGGAGGGAGGCAAGCGCCTTGATCTGGTGTTCGTCATCAATGGCATTCCTATGGTTATTGGCGAGGCTAAGACCCCTGTTCGTCCACAAGTGACATGGGCTGATGGTGCTACTGATATCATGCATTATCAGAAGAGCATCCCTGAGATGTTCGTACCTAACATCCTTTGCTTTGCCAGCGAGGGAAAGGAACTGCAATATGCAGGTATAGGATGTCCGATTGACAAATGGGGACCTTGGTTCGCGGACGAGAAGCGTCTCCATGGCTCATTGATGCAGGTGCAACACAACTACTTGGAGTTTATTGATCCTGAGCGTCTGCTGGACATTTATCGCTTCTACTCTGTGTTCACTGGTACTGCGAGCGGAGAGAAGATTAAGATTGTATGTCGTTATCAGCAGTATCTGGGTGGAGAGGCCATCGTGCAGCGTGTATTGAACACCTATAGAAATGGCAAGGGCCCAAAGAAGGGCCTGATATGGCATTTCCAGGGCTCTGGTAAATCGTGGCTGATGGTCTTCGCTGCTCAAAAACTTCGCCTACAGCAGGACCTGAAGTCGCCTACTGTGTTGATAGTGGATGACCGTATTGACCTTGAGGACCAGATTACGGGTGACTTCACTCGTGCGGAGATTCCTAATGTAGAGGGAATTGAGAGCAAATCTGAGCTGGAAACAAAGATTCATCAGCGCAAGATTCTGATCACCACTATCTTCAAGTTTGGAGATTTAATTGATGGTCAGGTGCTTGACGACAGAGATAATATCATCCTTTTGATGGACGAGGCCCATCGTACACAGGAAGGTGACCTTGGCAAGAAGATGCGTACCGCATTGCCAAACGCATTCTTCTTCGGATTGACAGGTACTCCAATCAATAGAAATGATCACAACACCTTTGTCTGCTTTGGTGCGGAGGAGGATGAGTATGGCTATATCTCTAAGTACACATTCCAGGATTCTGTTGCCGATGGTGCAACACTTGAACTGAACTTCAAGACGGTTCCTGTGGAGATGCACATGGATGAGACTAAACTCCAAGAGGAATTTGATGCGCTTACCGACCAGATTAGTGAGGAAGACAAGAACGAACTTGTGCGCCGCACCAGTGTGGAAGCTTTCTTCACAGCAGACAAGCGTATCAACGATGTATGTAAGTACATCGTGAACCACTTCCGTGAGTATGTGGAGCCTACTGGTATGAAGGCACAGGTGGTTGTTTATAACCGTGACTGCTGTGTAAAATACAAGAAAGCACTCGATGCTCTGCTTGGTACAGATGATCAGACCACCATAGTCATGCATACAGCTGGCGATAAGGCTGATGAATACAAGTCTTACAAACGCAGCCGCGACGAAGAGAAGAAATTGCTTGACCAATTCCGTGATCCTCTTTCTCCCCGAAGTTCGTTATTGTGACCAGCAAACTGCTTACAGGCTTCGATGCTCCTATTCTTCAGTGTATGTATCTGGACAAGCCGATGAAGAATCATACCCTTCTGCAGGCTATCTGCCGTACCAACCGCAAGTACAACGAGAGCAAGAAGTGTGGTCTTATTGTTGACTTTGTCGGTGTGTTTGAGGATGTGGCCAAGAGTCTTGCCTTCGACGAAGAGAGCGTCAAGACTATCGTTAAGAATATGGACGAAATAAAGTCATTGATCCCCACATTCATGCAAGAATGCCTTGAGTTCTTCCCCGGCGTGGATAGAACTATTGGCGGATGGGAAGGATTGACCGCAGCCCAGCAATGTCTGAAGGATGAAGGTGTAAAGACCAACTTTGCTCGTCACTTTGCCCGCCTTTCAAAGGCTTGGGAGATTATATCGCCTGATGCCTATCTTGCGCCATACCAGAACGATTATACCTGGATGGCTCAGGTTTATCAGAGTGTTCGCCCGGTTAGTGGCGGAAATCTCATTTGGACTCTGCTTGGTGCTAAGACCATAGAGATTATCCATCGTAACATCGACACTATTAACATTGGAACCTCCCTTGAAGACCTGGTTGTGGATGCTGATGTCATTGACTCTGTATTGGAAGACGAGAAGAAGGTGCAGAAGAAGATCGTCGAGGTAGAGAAAATGCTTCGTCTTAGATTAGGCGAACATGCAGGAGATCCAAAGTTCAAGCAGTTTGCGGAGAAACTCGATGAACTCCGTGACCGCATGGCCCAGAATCTCATCTCAAGCATTGACTTCTTGAAGCAACTGCTCGCAATGGCTAAGGACCTGCTTGAAGAGGAAAAGAAGGTTGACCAACCTCAAGATAAGCGTGCTCAGGCACGAGCAGCTCTCACAGAGTTGTTCCAGAGCATCAGGACCGAGGAAACGCCTGTAGTGGTTGAGAATGTGGTAAACGATATTGATAACGAGGTAGTCAACATTGTCCGCCAGTTCAATGATGCTTTCAAGAGCATCACGGCTCAACGTGAAATCAAGAAGAAACTCCGATCGATTCTGTGGATAAAGTATAGCATCAAAGATAATGATGTCTTTGAAAAGGCATACCAATACATTGAAATGTACTATTAAGTAAAAAGCAGCCCTGTCCTTTACGGATGGGGCTGCTTGCGTTATTTGCGCTGGTTCTTCTGAACGCACTCAATGACCTCGTCGATGTCGGTCATTGTTAACGTGGAGTCCAACGACTGAATAAATTGGCGGTAGTAAGGATGGCACATCAGGACGGGCTTGATGATACCATATTCCTTGACAATGCTCTCCATACGATGATTCTTATACCAAAGGCTGGCACAACAACAGATGAAGAAAATGCACAAGGTGTAGGATCCGAATTTCCACCAAGATGAAATGATGTCTTCATAGAGGCGGTTCATCAAACGCTTTAACCTCGATGGCTTCTTTTCTTTGGTGTCTGGAGCACCATGATGTTCATCAGATTCGTTGACTCTATAGCAGACGTCACTACCAAATTGTACAACCTTATCGCCTAACACATGCTTTGTTCCTGAAGTAGCAGCAAAAGGCTCCAGGTCACTTTCAATCTTTCTAAACCATTCGTCCCATCGCTGCTCAACGAGAATCATGATGGCCTCGTTGTTCGCCAGATGAACTGACGAGTCGCAATGCGTTGTAACCTGTATGGGGGTGTCCTTGATAAGCTCTTTGACGGCATCTTTGTATGCCTCAAATCGTTCAGCCTCGTCTAATGATATACCTCTCGGCGTATCAATACAAGGATAGATAGTCTGCTGCTTCTGTTGCTGAGGTGGTTCCGGAGATCGATGAGGGGTACTCACTTGCTCTTTGATGATAGAGATTTCTCCTGTTTTCTTGTTGAACTGCATCTTTAGACCAAGAGCCTCGCCAAGTGCAATGATCATCTCAATCTCGGCATCGTGACAAAGATTGCTGGTACGAAGATTTGCAGCAATAGCTAAGTCGTCTTTGGCCGCCGTTTTCTGAATCGTAGTTTTATTACTTGCCATATCTTATCGTTTGAATGAGTATAAAGGTTTCTTTGACCGTCCTCGGTTCCCCTTTGAAGGGGTAAAGTTGAAACGGAAACTATAGTTCTTCTTTTCATCATCGTCAAGATCTCGCCAGCCCCTGTTATTATTAGGCCCTCCACCGCCTCCTATAGATAGTTGCGGCTCGTAAGGCTGGAGTAGTACCTTGCATAGTAGGGAGAGTCCGATAAAGGACGTTTTCTTATCCTCCGATAAGGTGTGTTCTCGCTCTAGGTTCATTTGCTCTTCGTTACTCATTTCAGAGAATAGGTCTTTAACCGGAAGATATTTGAGTTGAGGAATCTCTCCATCGGGGAAAAGATCTTCAATATCAGGGTATGCTACATCAAGTGCTTTGCAACCACTCAGATTGTTATACCCGATCAGTCTTGACTTGTATTGCTCATACCAGTCACAAACGCTGTCATGTGTGAGTTGTTTCAAATCGCCAAACTTTGAATTGAGGGAAGGAAGAGTGAGTTCCTTATCCAGTTGCCTGCCACTGAAGCTACACTTACCATCTGTGAATGTGATGCCCAAAATCTTGCCGGTAACGTTATTATAGTGGAAGCGAAAGTCTAGACCTTCCGTTTGGAGCGACTTTCTGAATGCATCCCAAGTGTCAGAGGAAGCTTTGCTCCTCATGACCTTATCGTAGAACTCATATTTCAGTTTCTCCTTGCCACGCAACTTATTACGGTTAACCTTGTCCTTCTCTGAGGACATCGTCAGTCCATACTTTTTTGTAAGGAACTTGCAGATTCGTTTATTGCGTGCTCTCCACATCGAATCATTTATGACATCACCATTTCTATCTACCATGGAGAACATCAGATGCAGATGATCGTGTTCGGTATCATGATGTCTGGTCATTATGAATTCTGTATCTTTGATGCTCATAAGTTCCATGTGTTCCCGAGCTATCTTGACCATAAGGTCGTTTGAGAGTCTGCAAGAGTCGTTCTTATGGAACGAGTAGGCAAAGTGCGCTACTGGATGTTCTATATAATGTCCTCCTTTCTGCGAATAGGCTTCGAAAATCTGGGCCAAAGCGTTGTTGCCCAAATTGGGGATGCCCTCACTATGAGCAACCATCTCTGCATGCTTGTCCTTCTCGTATCTTCCAGTGATGTAGTCAAGACACCCTTTGAAGTTGGCGCCAAATACCATCTTACAAATCATATCATTCTTTTTATATTAGATTAAACTTCATCATTACTTACAGCATCGGACAGTTCTCCTCCTCTAAGGATTCTAAGGATAAGTTCGTGAAGCATCTCCAGAACCTTCTCCGCCTTCTTCTTAACTTGGGTAAAACCAGCAGCATTGGCAGAGTGTGCAATCTGATTCGTGTTGTTGGCTAAACCACACACGTCGCGAAGTTGTTCTGTACCTTCGTCTGTAAGGTGAGCATAGACCTCACCCGTAAGGGCAATGTCATGCAGGTACTTGTCATCCTTGCATCCATATCGTTCAGCATTCATCTGGACAATGGCTTCATCTTCGTCGTTGAAACTCACCTTGTGGTGGTTGCGACGCTGGTCGTACTTCATCTTTCTAGGACGACCTCCGACACGCTTGGTATCAACTACTTGTGATGTATCTCTATATTGTTTCATATATGTTTATTGTTAATGTGGAACGTCGAGTCGTTTTCGTGTATAGCATAGATTTGTCGTAAGAAATAAGAAGATTGTTCCGGACAAGTTCTAGTTGTAGGGACAGCTCCAAGCTGTTTATAGGCAGGGTGAAGCCCGTTGCCTCTAAGTAATGCTCACAATGCCAGGTGGCTTGTGGGCTTTACGAGGTTTTTGGTTGCCAAAAACACAACTTGCTCTGGAAAAATCATATCAGTATGCTAACGCTCGACATACGGCTTCCATGACACTACATTTGCTTGATATTGAGAGTGCCGTTAGCCTTTCGGCGTAGGTACTCCTCGTAGGAAATTGCATTGCGACGATCAAGTTCGGCTTGCTTTTCGCGCTCTTCGTGCTCACGTCTCTCATAGGCGCGACTACGTTCGGCAAGGAAAATATTTAAGCTGTCCAGGATCACCATCGGATCAAAGTAGCTATAGAAGCACTTGTACTTCTTACTCTTGAAGTGGAAGAAGAACAGGAGCAGTTCATCAACTTTCAACCAATAATAGTTGTGGTTAATGATGATAGCCAACTCTCTTATCTGGTCTTCTGATGCCACTTGTTTCAAACCACAGTAATCGCTAACGTTGGAAATCTGAGGGACAAGCCAGGCTTTTGGAAAGCCAGAGCCATAGTCACGACCGAGCTGCGAGAGTGTTGGGGAGTCACCAAAGAAACATTGGTTCTCATTCTTGCATACGATGTGCTGCCTGTCAGGTGAGTTCTTCACAAGAAACTTCGCCTGTTCTTCGGTTAACTGAGGTTGTTCGTCACTCAGCAGGCTCCCCTTCTGCAAGGAACTGTTGCATGAGGGCAACTCTTCCGGCTGCATCAGCAATCCTTGCGCCTCCATTGTTTTGATTGTATGTGCTATAGTTTCCGTCTGCATTGTTCATTATAGGGTTAGACTCCCATATTCTTTGCTTGATAAAGTTTGAGAGGTATTTGCGGTATTTTACATCTGGCGTTGATGCTACGTATTTTGGCACATATTCCATTGCACGCTGACGGTCCTCTGCAGGCATCGCATTCCATGCTCTACGAAGTTCTACTTCGTTTCCCTCTTTTTTACCATACATATCCCAAAGCTTTTCAAACGAATACAAATCTTCAAGCACCCCATCCGTCCTACATATAATGATGGGAGCGTTAGCGACATCATTATTGTTTTCGTTTGAGTTATCGCTTTGGTTAGAGTTAGTTAGGCATTCATCAGCATGCTGTGGCATACCATTGCTTGCCGTGGCATCCTCTGGCTGTAAAGAGGACGTGTCGCTTCTCGTCTTCGTCCATCGCCGTTGCGCTTTCTCACGATTCTTCTTGCAAAGTTCTTCGTAGGACTTACGATTACGATCAATCTGTTCCTTGAACATGCAGAAGATCATCATCAGCGGACCGTCAAGTTCAATAAGCTCTTCCCCGCATACGTAGTTCGCTATATTCTTGAACAGCTTGCCAGCCTCTTCGTCTGTGAGAAACTTCAGCGCCTTGCAATTGTCGAAGAAAAGCATTACCCCATGGAGTTCAGATGTCTTATTCTCTAACTTACCCATACATATTATATTTTTATGCTACCTGCCTTCTTGGCGAGTTCGAGGGCCATCTCAGAATCTACGGTGATTTTGCGGTTCACCTGAGTGATAGCTGCATCGATAACACCACTCTTCTTAATACGGTTAGCGGTAGGGATGCTGCATCCAAAGATCTTGGCGATTCCTGCAATGCCGTGTTCGTA
>ENA-UEPD01001814-UEPD01001814.1-human-gut-metagenome-genome-assembly--contig:-NODE-1814-length-10543-cov-5.613702_pt1 | contig 10543 bp, 16 predicted proteins | sample MGYA00242895_ERZ507906 | MGnify/ENA primary metagenome ERZ507906 (study PRJEB26167, sample SAMN06115416) | human gut metagenome | host: Homo sapiens | place: China:Guizhou | collected 2015-03-03... | reverse complement strand
TTGTGATGGCGGAGGAAGTTGCGAAGCCTTTTTATAATTCGGCGGCGTGGATAAAAACGGCCCGCATGATTCGCGAGCAACATTTTCATTTATGCCAGATTTGCGGTAAGCCTGCCCGTGAAATTCATCATATAAAATTCTTGACGCCTGATAATATCGGGGATACATCTATAACGCTGAATCCTGATAACCTTGTGCTCGTCTGTTACGATTGCCACAACTACATCCATCAACGCGGCGGCGACCCTGGCGCTCGTCACATCCTGTTCGACGATGACGGCAACCCCGTCAGTGTATCGACTGCCGCCGCCGACCGCTACACATACACACAGCGCCAACAGCTCGACGCGCTACGGCATCAGCAAAGGCCAGACAACCTATAACGGCTCCGTCGTCTGCCGCTCAGCCTTTGCTCTCTGCTCGTGTCTTTTCTGAGTGGACACAGACCCCCTACCTCGGATTTTTTCGGCCCCCGCTCAAGACCTGCGCGCGCCGTCAAATTTTCGATATTTTGGATTTTACAGGCGGGGAGGTATCAAAACATATAATAGATGATATTTATTCTCAATTAAGGGGTAAAAGATATATGAGTAAAACAATAGAAATGGTAAATGGATTCACTGCCATTGTTGATGACGAAGATTACAACCGTGTAAAAGATATTAGATGGTATGCACATAAAGGAAAATATGCATACAACACAAAACACGGTTTTCTCCATCGTCTGATTATGAATGTTACTGATGGTAACTTATTTGTAGACCATATAAACCATGATACTTTCGACAACAGGAGATCAAACTTGCGTGTTGTCACGAAACAACAGAACGCCTTCAACAAAGTTGCACATGTAAAAAGTTCAACGGGGTTTAAGGGCGTCCAAGCAGACAGACGGTTTTCAAAGCGGTTAAAAAAGTACACGTATAAATATAAAACATGTCTGTATCTTAACGGGAAACGCCATTATTTTGGTACTTTTTCAACGCCCATAGAAGCGGCAAGAAGATACAACGAAATAGCCCCGCTTTATTTCGGGGAATATGCTTATTTGAATGACCTAGTGGAGGCGACAATGTGACGAAAAAAGAGAAAGAAGAAAAAAGAAAAGCCCTGCAAGACAGTTACAAGGCTGAGCTGGATGGATGTATACAGGACAAAACGCCCGTAACTGATATGCTAATCGCGCGACTTGCTTATTTAGCGGCCTACCTTGACGAACTACAAGAACAGACAACAAGGGAGGGCGTTGTAACGACGTACAACAACGGCGGAGGTCAACGTGGAATCCGTGTCCATCCCGCTGTACAAGTCTATGTACAGTATCACAAGGATTTTACAGCTTCACTAAAACAGTTGCAGGCATTTTTACCACAATCGGAGGAGCAGGAAGACGCCCTGACCGCCTTTCTCAAGAAATCGAAATAAGGAGATCAATATGGATAAGCTCAACGAACTCTGTAAAAATCATCCTGACTGGCAGGCCGTTGCCAATATGGCATACGCGCTCGGCTACGAGGCGGGCTGTCAGGATGCGGGCAGGCCGCTAAAGCCTGTCTATAATGACGAAGATGAGATGATAGGAGCTGAACCGATTGCACAAGAAATCTGAACCACTCACACGAATAACTTTTTCATCTGAGCCACTCAAACCGATAGAACAGATAGAAATTTCCTTCGATGTGAATATCGAACCCGTACCACGCCCACGCAACGAACACAAGTATCCTCCTATCATCGAATCATCCTTTGAATTCGAAGCGCCCGTAAAGGATGACCCCGAGCTCGACATCTACAAGCAGGAAGTGAAGTTACTGCATGAACTGTATAGAAGAATACGCCGCCGCCATTGAGTCGGGGGAGATCGTAACAGGCGCGAAAATCAAAACCGTGTATGCTCATATCATCCAGAACATGCATGATGACACGGGGCGTTATGTCTACGACGACGAGCTCGCGCGGCGTGCCATCGACTTCATAGAAACGTTTATGCGAATCCCGAAACTAAGGGGGAACCCGCCGTTCAAGCTCGAGCTCTGGCAGAAAGCATATATTTCCTGCATATTCGGATTCGTTGATAAGGAAACGCGGCTCAGGCAATACCGCGAAACATTCCTGTTTGTCGGGCGCAAGAACGCTAAAACCCTGCTTTCTGCCGCCATCGCCATCTATCTGATGATAGCAGACGGGGAGAACGCCCCCGAGGTTTATTGCGCCGCGACTGACCGTAAACAATCCAAAATCCTATGGGATATGGCGCGGCAAATCATCGAGACAAGCCCCGCGCTCAAGAAGCGGCTCCGCTGTATGTCCCATGAAATCAAATGCCCTAGCAATTTCGGCGTGTTCGCGCCCCTATCACGCAACAGCGGCTCCCTCGACGGCCTAGCGCCGTCTGTCTTCTGCCTTGATGAGTTGCACGCCCTGAAAGATAGGAACATGTACGACGTTATTGTTGGCGGTATGTATTCGCGTGCTCAGCCTTTGACGATGATAACGTCAACAGGCGGCTATATTGTGCCGGACAGCATTTTTGATAGCAAGTATGACGAATACATGCGTATCTTGAAGGGCTATAAAGATGGCTCATACAGCGACGAGCGCACGCTCCCCCTGCTTTATGAGCTGGATAACAAGAACGATCTCGAGACCCCCGCTTGCTGGCAGAAAGCAAACCCAAACCTCGGCGTTAGCAAATCCGTTGAAACGCTTTCCCACGAAGTCGCCCGCGCGAAACTGGATGAGAAGACGAAGCGGGACTTGCTTGTTAAACAGTTCAACTTTAGGGAATCCAGCCGCGAGGCGTTCTTCGAGCTCTCAGATGTGAAATATAGTTGCCCATTCGACCCCGCCATCTTGTCGGGGCTTTATTATTTTGGCGGAGTTGACTTGTCTCAGACTACTGACTTGACTGCCGCCGTTGCCCTTATCCCTTGCGCGGGGAATCTTTACGTTCTGCCACAATTCTGGATTCCAGAGGACACGGTAGAAGAGCACATTCAGCGCGACAAAGTGCCTTATAACAAATGGATACAGCGAGATCTAGTAAGAGTCTGCAAAGGTTCGATAATCAATCAAAAGGACGTTGTTCAATGGTTCCTCGAGATACAGGAGCAATATAACATCTATGCTTATGGCATCGGTTACGACGCTTATAACGCTCAGTACCTGACAGCAGACCTAGAGAACAATTTCGGCGCGAATCTTTGCCACAAAGTGCAACAGAACTTCAAGGGGCTGTCCAGTCAGATGTATGAATCAAAAGCGTACTTCAAACAACGCAAGATATTCTATAATGACAATCCTGTCTTTCTCTGGAATCTTCTCAATACTCAGGCTATAACGGACTCACAAGGCAACATAAAACCATATAAGAATAGGGCAGGGAACATACGGATTGATGGATACGCGGCGTTTCTGGATGCGTTTTGCGTGTACTTAGACAACAAGGACAACATTTAAAGAGAAAGAAGGAATCCCCCATAGAAAAGCCAATTCGCCCGTTCTTTCAATGGCGCGGCGGCAAACGGAACTTGCTCAGCAAGATTCGTCCGCATCTGCCCGCGTCCTTTAACAGCTACTACGAGCCGTTTCTCGGCGGCGGCGCTATGCTATTTGATCTCCGACCGAGGAGGGCTTACATCAATGACATTCATCCCTTTATCTATCAGGCGTTTGCTGACATGCAGGACGGCAAAGCAAAAGAAATCAAAAGTGAGTATCTTGCGTTACAGGCTGAGTATACCGCACTGGACACGCCCGCGCGGAAAGCGAAGATAAAAGAGTACCTTGCACGGCTCAACGCCCGCCTCCGCGCGGCTCAGGACGTTACAGCGCTATTTTGCTTTCTTACAAAGAATTGCTTTTGCGCCCGCTTCACGCAGAAGAAGAACGGGAGTTATCTATGCAGTTGGGGCGAGTTTACGGCATTCGATTCGGATAACTTCGACCGCGCCGCTGACTTCCTGCAATCTGCCGACATCACGATAAGTAACGGCGACTATGAAAACGCCCTGTCTACAGCAGGCCCAAGTCTACGACCTTCATCAATTACAACGCCGATACATTCAAGGACGCGGCGCAGGAACGGCTCGCCGCCGTGTATCGTGAACTGGATGCGCGGGGCGTCCTACTGATGGAGACAAACTACGACACGCCCGAAACGCGCCGCTTGTATGACGGTTTTGAATTCATCCCGATTAGAAATAGAACCCACATCGCGAGCTCTGACAATTATGAGCAAGTCATGATTCGCAACTATACAAACTGAAAGGAGCAATTTCATTGGAATTTCGTTCCATGTTCCAGAACATTTTTGGCAAGAAAGACAAAGAGCCCGAGAATGTAACCAGACTGGAATACATTAATGACTGGCAGACGGTTTTCACATCGCGCGGCACGTATTCAGATGATATCTTGATTCGAACTTGCGTGGATACGATTGCACGGCACGCCGCGAAGCTGAACCCGACGCACGTCAAGACAATCGGCGGCAAGAAAAACCCCGTCGATTCGTCGCTTATGACGCTGTTGACCGTCGCCCCAAATCCATATATGACGGCATTCGACTTTTTTTACAAAGTCGCGGCGCATGTGTTCAGCAGGGGAAATGCCTATATCTCAATCCAGCGTGACAACTACGGGCGCGTGCTGTCATTGTGGCCGCTGGACTATTCGACAGTAGAGCCAAAAGAGAAGAACGACGACATCTATTTACAGTTCGTCTTCACGAACGGCAAACGCAAAACAATTCCCTATGCTGATGTTATCCACATTCGCCATAATTTTCAGGATGGCGAGTTGATTGCCCGCAATGAATCGAACCTTGATAGTTATATGAAACTGCTGGATACCTTACAGCAATCCTTTGCCAATGCGGCAGTCAACAGCGGCAAGATTAAGGGAATTGCGAGCATAGCCGGACAGGTTGGCTCGAAGAACTGGCAGGAGAAAAGCCAATTATTGAACCAGCAGTTGCATAACCCCGCGAATGGGGGAATTGTCACGACTGATTCAACAATCAATTTCGTCCCTGTTGCCGGAGATCCTGTTGCCGCCGATACATCGCAGTTGGATTACATTACGGAATGCATCTATCATTGTTTCGGCATCAGCAAGAATATTGTCAATGGGACATTCAATGAACAGGAATGGCAGGCATTTTTTGAAGGTACTATCGAGCCTTATGCTATTGCCCTGTCTCAGGAATTCAGCAGAAAGCTCTTTACATCTAAGGAGCTTGCAGACAGCAATAGAATCATCTTCGACGCGAACCGCCTTACTTATGCATCAACAGCAACGAAGGTTGAATTGATACGACAGCTCAGACCGTTGGGTATCCTGACGACAAACCAAGCCCTCGAGATTCTCAATCTCCCGCCTGTTGAAGATGGTAACGATAGAGTGCAGACGCTCAACGTTGCGAACGTCAATCTTGTTGACCAGTATCAGCAACAGAAGCGCGGCAGGAAAAGAAAGGATACAGTGAACAATGACGACACAGCAGAACAAGTATGAGTACAGAACAGCAGACCTCGCGGCGGCGGCAGATGCAGATACGGCCCTGACGGTAACGGGCTATGCCGCTGTATTCGACGCTCCGACAACCGTATACCACGACGACGAGACAGGCATCGACTACAAGGAAGTCATCGACAAGGGCGCGTTTGACGGTTGTGATTTTTCTAAATGTGTATTCAGATACAACCATGATGACAGCTATCTCGCGCTTGCTACGGTTCATAACAATACATTACGCCTGACTGTTGACGAACGGGGCCTCCGTGTAGATGCGGAACTTGCAGACACGACGGCAGGCCGCGACATCTTCGCCCTTATCAAGCGCGGCGACATCTGTAAAATGTCTTATGCGTATGCCGTCTCCAATGCTTATTTCGATGAGCCGACACATACAAGACATATCACAGCAATCTCGGCAGTCATCGACGTTTCGGCAGTAGACCTCCCCGCATATGACGCAACCTCTCTAGATATCGTGAAGCGTTCTTTGAAAGAACTTCACGAAGAACAGGAACGCCGCGCCCGTGAAAAAGCCCGTATTTCTATTCTTTCGCTTTATTGACAAAATTTTTTGCAAAAAAGTTCCCCTTATCGTGCTTATATAGTAGATAGGACTTTTATCAGATGTTTTGTTTCTTCATCCCGTAACGACGGGGGAAAGGAAAGAAAGAATTGAATCGCATTCAGGAAATTGAGACGAGAAAGGCTGAACTGCTCAAGGAATCCGAGCAGGAAAACGCTGACCTCGCAAAAATCAAGAGTGAAATGGAATCCCTTAACGCCGAATTGGTTGAGATTCGCAAGGCGGCAGAACGCAAGAAAATCGCTGACATGATGGACAGCGGCGACGTGAAGGGAACCGAGATCGAGACAAGAAAGGGAAATGAGAAAGTGGAAAACAAGTTTGAATCTATTGAGTATCGCAAGGCGTTCATGGCCTACGTAACGAAGGGCACGGCCATGCCGGTTGAGTATCGTGACGCCTCCGCAATGTCTGACATCGGCGCAGTCATCCCGCAGGTCATTGTCAATCAGATTATCGAGAAGGCTGAGCAGTATGGCAATATCCTGCCGCTCGTTCGCCGCCTTGCTTATCCAGCAGGCGTTGTAGTACCGACCTCTGTTCTCGCCGCTACGGGCCGCTGGATTAATGACGGCGATGCAGTCCAGAAGGAAAAGAAAGCCGTTACGAAGATTACTTTCGGCGCGTACGAGCTCGCCGCTTCTATCGGCGTGACGTTCGCCGCGTCTGTCACGTCGCTCAGCGTATTCGAGAACGCTGTCATTGAGAACGTCGCCCGCGCGATGGTCAAGGCGCTCGAGCAGGCTATCATCAGCGGCGACGGCAACGGCAAACCGACGGGTATCATTAATACAGAGGTTGACGCTAAACAGAAGGTTGCCCTCTCCGCGTCGCTCAGCTTCAAGGATATCATCAACGTATTCAAGGCAATTCCGGCCGCTTACAGCGCAGGCGTGAAAGTGTTCATGAATGAATCGACGTTCTACGACTTCCTCGCCATCACGGATAACAACGGCCAGCCCGTTGCCCGCGTAAACTACGGCGTTGACGGCGCTCCGGCTCGATCTCTGTTCGGGCGTCAGATTGTCACGACGGACTACCTCCCGAGCCTTGACGCGGCAAAGGCAGGCGAAACGGTAGCATTTGCATTTGACCCGCAGTATTATGTCCTGAACACGGCTTACAATATGGATATGGTTCGTTACGTCGATAACGACACGCGCACGAATGTGTTCCAGTCCGTCGCTATTGTCGATGGCAAGGTTGTAGACGCGAACGGCCTTGTCCTTGTCAACAAGAACGGTACTAAGGCATAACGAAATATAACGTAGAGAAGACGGCTATAAAAAGCCGTCTTTTTTATTGCGACGAAAGGGGAGAAGAGGTTGGAAGAATTAGCGCGAATCCGTAACTATCTCCGCATTGATGAAGATATGACGGAGGACGACGAAGCAATTAAAGCACTTATCCCCGCCGCTAAAAGATACATTTCCACGACTACGGGCAAAGCCTATAAAGACAATGATGCAGTCATGTCTTTATGTGTCGTCCTGCTTGTCTGCCATTGGTACACGGATAGGACTCAAGTCAGTAAGGCGAATGTGCAGGAATACCGCCATAGCGTGACCGACATGCTAAAACTTATCGAATCATCCTCCGACTACGAGGAGGCCGCGACATGATAACGAATGCGGGCGCGTTGAATCGCAAGATTGATATATACCTCCCGAAAAAATCAGCTTCTAGCGGATTCGATAATAGCGAATACAGGCTCGTGTATCATAACATTTCAGCCGCCATCAAACCAGCGCGCGGGCGTTACTACTACGACCAGAACGCGAAGGAATTCGCGGGGCAGATTACTTTCATAATCCGTTATCGTCGGGACATCCTGCTCCCGTGCTATGTCGTGTACCAAGGGCGACGCTATGACGCCTTTTCAATCGCTGACCCTGATATGCAACACGAATCTCTGGAAATTATCGCGGAGGAAAAGCAGAAGGGCGTTAGCAGGAAGTCGTCAGAATGGGAGCCGTGACATGATAGAAGAAATCGAGATCAATGGTTTATCCGATTACCAAAAGCAACTCGCGGCGGCGGCGAATGAATACGCGGCAACGGCTGAAAAACATCTTCGCAAGGCGGGCAATCAGCTTAAGAAGATAGCGAAAGAAAAGAGCCCTGATTCGGGAACGAAGCATAGAAAGAAAATCAAAGACTCGTGGACGGGCGAGGTTGACGGGACGAGCGGCGCTGAGCTGGAATACAAGCTCCGTAATAAGGCCCCACATTATCATCTTGCCGAACGTGGGCATGTCCAGACGACGCCGAGCGGGCGCGTCACGGGTTTTGTCGCGGGGCGCCACTTCTTCGAAGCGGCCTGTAAAGAGTTTGAATCCTCTGGCGTTGCTGATAAAGAAGTAGAAGCATTTATGAATGAGGTAGGGAAAAAGATTGATTAACGAGCTGGACATCCTAACGGCAGTCAAGGAAAAGCTGAAAACAAAATATGACTTCCCTGTATATCTCACGCCCGTAGATTCGACCTTTAAGACGCCCTGTTTCGTGCTTGATATCCTTGACAGCGTGACATTGCATAGCAAGGCGCTATTACATCATGATATGACGATATACCTTGATTTGATAGCGAACGATGACGAATTAACGGCGGCTGAACTATTCGCCGCGAAAAGCAATATCTATGAATTGTACTATGATGGCTTCACGGTCAAGGACAGGCACATACAGACGGGCGCTATTGTCGTCGAAACGGCGGGAAATGACTTTAACGGGATTCGGGCAGACATCCCCGTTTCTTTTTTCGATGAGATACCGGATAAAGAAACGAACTGGAAAATGCTGAATCTTTACCATAGGGAAAATATAAAGGAGACTTAAACGAATGGCGAAGAAAAAAATGCCGAACGTTATCGTTACGTTTCAGGAAAAGGGAATCAGTGCAATCCAGCGCTCTGAGCGTGGAATCCTTTGCATGATTCTTAACGACGAAACGCTGGCAGACCTCGTAAATTATACGATTTACAGCGTTGACGACATCCCCGAAGAGATGGCGGACGCAAGCAAGGAGCAGATTAAACTTGCTCTGACGGGCTACCAGACGAGCCCGCGCAAGGTAATTGTTTACAACGTCAAGGCGAAAGACAGCGTTGTAGACTATACGGACGTTCTGAAAGTGCTGGAAAACGTGCATTTTGATTGGCTTGTCGTGCCGAATATCACGACGGAAAAGGCCACTGACATTGCAAGTTGGGTTAAGTCGATGCGCACGAAAGGCAAGATGATTAAGGCCGTTCTGCCGAATCAGAAAGCCGACTTCGAGGGCGTCGTCAACTTCACGAACAAGGTTATCAAGACCGCAACGAAGACTTACACGACAGCAGAATACTGCTCGCGCGTCGCTGGTATCATCTGCGGCACGCCTATGATTATTTCTTGCACGTATGCTCCGGCTCCTGAACTTATCGAAGTCGATAATTTCACTTCTGACGAAATGGATGAGAAAGTGGGCAACGGCGAGTTTTTCTTCTTCAATGATGGCGAGAAAATCAAGGTTGCTCGCGGCGTGAATTCCTTCACGACGACGATTCAGGGCAAGGGCGAAGATTATCAGAAAATCAAGCTCGTTGACCTTCTCGACATGATTCATGACGATATCACGAAGACGGGCCACGATTCTTACATTGGCAAGTACGCAAACAGCTATGACAATCGTTGCTTGCTGGTTACTGCTATCAACGGTTATCTGCATACGCTTGAGACCGAGGGCCTGCTTGAGAAAGGCCAGAACGTTGCCTCCATCGACCTGACCGCCACGAAGAATTGGCTCGAATCGAACGGCCTTTACACGCGCGACGAACTCGAAGCAATGGACGAGATCACGCTAAAACAGGCGAACATCCATGACAATGTATTTATTCATGTTGAGCTGTCCCCGCTTGATGCAATTGAGAATATCACGGTCAACTGCGCCGTAGCGTAAGGGCAGGAAAGGAGCTAATTTTAGATGAAAGAAATGGAAGCAAAGCGCGCTATTTACGGCACGCGCTCCGAGGTTTGGCTTGATGGCGATAAGATTGCAGAGGCGACAGCCTGCAAGGCAACCTTGACGGCTGATAAAGTCGAGGTAAAGATGGCAATGCATCAGTCTAAGGGCTATAAGCAGGTAGGCTATACTGGCAAAGGTTCCATCAAACTCCACAAGGTATCGTCTTATTTTATCAAGAAGATTGCCCCGTCAATCAAAGAGGGCAAGCAGTGCGAGTTTACTATCATCTCGAAACTTGCTGACCCTGATGCATACGGCGTTGAGCGTGTCGCCCTGTACAAAGTACAGTTTGACAGCGTTGACTTAATCAATTGGGAAGTCGGCAAGCTCGGCGAAGAGTCTTATAACTTCACGTTCGAAGATTATGACATGCTTGATGAAATCGACGCTTAAATAACAGATTTGGAAGGGGGCGTTTTCGCCCCTTTTTATTTTTA
>ENA-UEPD01001804-UEPD01001804.1-human-gut-metagenome-genome-assembly--contig:-NODE-1804-length-10599-cov-24.116328_pt1 | contig 10599 bp, 6 predicted proteins | sample MGYA00242895_ERZ507906 | MGnify/ENA primary metagenome ERZ507906 (study PRJEB26167, sample SAMN06115416) | human gut metagenome | host: Homo sapiens | place: China:Guizhou | collected 2015-03-03... | reverse complement strand
ATGGTGACGGAGCTTAAATCGGCACTAGTGCCGCGGACCTGTCCGAAACGGGCCTCGCCTTGATCGTATTGCACATTGATGCCACTGATACGTTTCAATGCATCACCTATGTTTGAGTCGGGAAATTTCCCTACCTGGTCGGCAGATACAACATTAGTGATACCCAGATTATTCTTTTGTGTATTGATTGCTTTCTTCTGTCCTTGAAAAGCTCCCTTTACCTGCACTTCCTGCAGTTCCACCCCTTCATTCATCACTATATCTTTTTCTAAAGTCTTGCCTTCGGGGACGGTAACTTTCATTTCAATGGGGCTATAACCTACGTAGGTTACTTTAACTGTGTAAGTTCCGGGTTTCAGATTGGGCAGCGTATAAAAACCGTTCACATCACTGATTACTCCGGTTTTCAGATTTTCAACAAAGATGGAAGCACCCGGCAGAATTTGTTTTCCATTGTCTATCACACGTCCGCGGATAGCGCCTTGCCGGACAATGTTTTCATTTTCCTCGGCAAATGCATTTCCACAAACACCTGCCATCAGCAGCATAAGAGACACAGCTCTAACAACCTTTTTCATATACTTTTTTATGCGTTATAAATCTGCCGCAAAAGTAGATGGGTCAGGTTTCTTGAGAGTTACACTCTATTAAAGGTTTCGTGACAAAGGAGTTTCATTCCTGTTACAAGATATTCGGTGCAAGACGACGGATACAAAGTATGGACAAGGCTTACAAAACAGCAGAGTAAGATTTTTCTTACTCATGCGATCACTCTTTCGTAACTTTTGAAAAGGAACAGGTATAATATGATTAAGAAAGAAATACTTTCACAGATTATCGTAATGCTGTTATCCTTGCTATGGGTAAATGCACTGCTATCTGGATCCATAGGGAACTTACCGGACAGAAGAAATCTCTCCGGACACAAAAAAAGAAGCTGACAGTCCGGATTATCTGGTTGAACTGTCAACTTTTCGACTACAAGCCTGAGAAACCGTTCTCTTTTGACCCTGCTACAATTTATAACTATAATCTTTTGTATTGAAAATCACATAAATATCCTAAACAAACACCCCCTTCAATAATTTTTAAATGACACTTTTTCCCACGACTGCTTATATAAATCGATCATTAGCTAATTCATCATACAAAGCCGCCATCCACCCAAATAATTCATCAGCTTAAAATACCAACTACTAGTTGCAATAGGTGTTCCACTTTCTCCTTTCTGCATAACAATCGTGCACTTCACCTCGTTTTTAACAGGAGTATAGAACTTTATATAATCTATCTTATAACTTAATACAGGAAAAGATTCCATCATTTTTGCGACTTGATGCAATTCATTGTTATCCAATTGAATAGGTTCATTCCAAACATCTGCCGAATCGGCTTTATAAAGCATAGCTGCGGCAGATTCCAGCTGACCATTTTTCGCATATTCCATAAATTGATTTATTAGGTTTGTTATCAAAACCGTATCAACTTCCGTTAGATGAGCTACAAATTCATTAATACTCTTCTCTTCTTTGCTTTGCACCTTCTGTTTTCCTGATTGACAAGAAAAGGTTGTTAATAAAACAGTCAACAATAAAATAAATTTCAGTTTTTTCATTTCATTCTTTCCTCCTATTAAAAAAGGCCAGCCACTATGAATGGCCGGCCCTTATTTAAATTAAACTCAAAGTTATTACAATATTAGTTCTGAATAGTCTTATTGATATTCAAATCAACTTCGGTATAGATAGTACCCCACTTATAAGTAACTTCCAGCGGAACGCGGATTGTAAACTTACCTAAAGTAGTACCATTATTGTAATAATAGAATTTACCATTATCGCCAACCTTCAGAGCAGTAAATACATTGGTTGTAGATTTATCTTCACCGAAATACAATTTTACATTCTTCGTTACAGAAGATAATTTAGTAGAACCTAATGTTCCACCATTCAAAGTTGTTGTAGCGTTTTCAATATCAGCAGCAACTTTAGTTACGCCATAAAATCCATAGAAATTATATTTCTTACCATCATCACCAGTAGTATCTTCTGCTTTATCAAAATACTTGTCTCTCCAATCAATCAGATTCAAGGTCAAGCCTGCAATAGAAGCACCATTAGTAGCATCAATTAATTCATCTACATCTGACGGATCTACTGATACAGGACGCAAATATTTAGCATAGAATACGTTGTTACCCAAAGCATAATCTACATAATCGCAGTTAGCAGCATTAATTTGCAATTTAGCAGTAAATGTCTGGTCTTGTCCCAGCAAGTTGTGATCTGCATTGTTCAAAATATCTTTTGCAAAATCATTTTCTTGATATTCCATCACTGTTCCAGCAAGAACAACAACTGCTTTTGTTACAGCGTTATTAGTAGCTTGTAGAGTTTTTCCATCAGCAGATACAGTGATATCATATTGAGCACCAGAAGCACCATTCACGACATAAGCAGTTCCCTTCTTAGTCAAATGATCTTGAGGGTTAGCAAATACAACTTCCTTAGTCAACTTATCATTAGCAAATGCAGGATAAGTAGCGTCACTTGTCACGGTAATCACATTACCAGTGAAAGTATTCAAGATTTCGCTATCAAATGTACAATCATTAGAGTTATCGCTAACAACTTGATGAACATTAGCATGGATATCTGAATAACCAGAACCTGCTACAGCACCGTTCTTTTCATACCAATATTTATCAATCTTAGCAGAGTTTTCAATGGTACCATTAGGAGTAAAGTTCAAAGGACTAGGAGTCCAAGTGAAAGTAACATATACATATTGATATACACCTTCAGATACTTCATAGCTATAACGTACATTTACTGCAATACTCTTAGCACCAGCCTTAAAGATGTGATATGCCTGATTATTCTTAACTACCCAAGTCAAAACTTCAGTCATTTCATCCGCCGGATCCCAATTAGTCTGTGAAACCACACCAACCGGAGTAGTAACAGCCTTAGAATCAACAGTAATTCCATCATACTGAGTAGCATTTACCAAAGCTTGTTGCTCTACGTCTTCTACAGCACCATCCAATTTGAAATTCTTATGGAATTCATCCTTAGAAATACCAATTTCTTCCAATTGAGCCAGAATCTGTTCTTCAACTTGATGCCATGACAAACCAAGTTTAGTCTCTGTTTCTGTACAATCAACAGTATAACCATTGGCAAATGGGAAATTCGGGGTCAATACAACTTCATTCTGATTAGCAGTATCGGTAATCTTGAATTTTAAATAACCAACAGAAGCTATTTTTCCGCTAATAGTATCAGTCAAGATAACACGAACCAACGGTTCACGATCTTTTGTAGCTTTATTCTGAGTAAATCCCCAAGGTTGCTGCTTACCACCACTTGTCATCTGAGGACGAATAACAGAACCCTTCAATGCAGCATGAGCACTTTCTGAAGTTTCGTTATTACCTTTATGATAACCAACTAATTCGTAAGAATATTTGAAACCATATTTTTCTACAGTACCATCAGCAGCACGAACATCCCATTTTGAATGTGTACCTTCTTTATCTATATTAGTTCTGTGAGTATTGACCAAACGAGCAATATCGATACCATTGCTGTTCCAGACAATCTTGCAAACATGTTCATTATCAGCAATAGCTTCAGCAGCAGTTGTAAACAAGTGGCGGTCATTTGCATGAATACTATCTACAGCTGCCAATACCAAGTCCTTGTAATAAGCACATTTTTCATTTATATAACCTTCATTCATCAATTCTTTTATTGATTTGTTTACAACTCCCAGAGAATGACCGGATAACTCTGATATCTCTCTTTGATTGTTAACTGATTGATGATATAACGTGTTCAGTATATCTCTCTCTTGTTTGTTCATGTTCGTCTCTCCTTATATTTTTATGAACACTCATAATACTACACCTTTTTATTTAGAAAATCAACCCCTAACTATATTTTTATAACAAAAAACGCGCCACACTGGCGCGTTTTTGTACTCATAAATATAAATGAATTATTTACTGCTGAATATCCTTTGCAGAGCTTAAGGTTACTTCAACCTTGCTCTCTTCGTACTGTCTGCCACTCTGACGGGCAACAGTAAGAGTAACCTTATCTCCGGCCTTGTAGCTCTTTAACGCTGACTGCAGCTCTGTCATAGAAGAAATCTTTGTGCTGTCAACAGCAGTGATGATATCTCCCTCCTGTAAGCCGGCATTTGCGGCACCTGAACCAGCTGAAACAGATGAAACATACACACCCTGTGGGAAGCCATAGGCTACCATCTCAGATGAAACATCGCCACCCTTGATACCAAGGTATGCCTGATTCTCATTAGTATATTTTCCATCCTGGATAAGGCTCTCAATAATAGGCTTTGCAACCGACATAGGAATTGCATATCCGATACCCTCAACCTCAGTTGAAGAATATTTTACAGAGTTTATACCGATAACCTCGCCATTTTCATTCAAGAGTGCTCCACCACTGTTTCCAGGGTTTATTGCTGCATCTGTCTGGATAAGCTTGTTGTTGGTAACAGTCTCACCTGTCTGTGAATCCTGTGTAGTAACAGTTCTGTTAAGCGCACTTACTATACCTGTTGTGACAGACTGTCCGTATCCAAGTGCATTACCGATAGCAATTGCAGGACTTCCAACAGCTACACTTTCAGAATCTCCGATTGTAGCAATCTTGATATTTGAGTAAGTATCTTTTCCAAGGTCTGCTTTCTTTACACGTACAACTGCAAGATCATCGTCAGGATCCGTTCCTCTGATTTCCGCCTTTACCACAGAATCATCATCAAACTGTACTGTAAGCTCCTCTGAATCTGCCACAACATGGTTGTTTGTAGCAATGTAGAGATAATCATCATCCTCACTCACAATAATACCTGAGCCACAGCTCTGAGACTGCTGTGACTGCTTTCCGAAAAAGCTGTTGTAGGTGACTGTTCCTGTATTTGTGATAGCAACGATGCTAGGCATTACCTCATCGACAACTGATGATACATCTGTCAGATCCTTTGCATTCCCTGAGGATGTCTGCTTAGTCCCACCGGATGTTGTAGTGGTAAGCTTTGCACTTGCAGTAGAAGAATTTGAAATAGCTCTCGTGCCAATATAGCTTACTCCTGTGAAAACGCCGCCTCCGACGAGTCCGAAGATAAGAGCTGCCGCTACTGTCTTTGCTGCAAATGGTCCAAATGCACCAGGCTTTCTAGGTGCTCTCTGTTTCTTAGGCTTTGCAGTCTGCTGGTATGCCTGACCATTCATATTCATCCGGCTATATGAGTTGTCTGTCGAACCGGCTGATGCGCCGCCATATGCATTATTATTTGTGCCTGAATTATACGACTGATTAGAATAAGGCTGGTTTGCATATGACTGATTTGCATATGACTGGTTTGTATTTGCCTGTCCTGCTGCAGAAGCCTGCGAATATGGATTGTAGCTCTGTGAATAGCTTTCAGCTGATGTATTATTAGTCTGTGCAGCCTTCTGTGACTCATCCGGATTGTAAGGATTACCCGACATTGTGAAATTTACATTGTTTGTATTGTTATTTGTACTGTTAGTATTATTTGTATCATTCATATTTCCATAATTGTTATCCATAATAATTTCTCCTTTCGTTTACAATTAGAAGTATACTGTCAATCTGTGTTTAATTTGTGACGGGATTATTTATTTTTTCATAAATTGTAATCCCCGTGCTATTCTCCGAATAAAAATAACTGCTCATCGGCAGATGCACCTCTAAGTCTGCGATAAATAGAAATTGCAGAATATCAATACATCCCTGCCAATGAACAGTTACCATAAATCATATATTAAATTTCAATTCCGTTCTTCTCAAGAAGAGCTCTCGCTGTTTCAACCGAATCTGTACCTGTCGCATTCTTTACAGGTGCAAACTCCTTCTCTCTGTCTACCTCAAATGGCAGGCTATTGTCCATCATGTATACCATATCGAGGATGAGTGTCTCGAACTTGTATGCATTCGGATTCTCAGGCTTGTGCTCTGTACCATTCTCATCAATGTAAGGTACCTTCTTCTCTACCACATGAAGCGGAAGGCTCTTCTCTGCGATAGCCATGAGCTTGTCCACGCGGAATAAATAGTTTAAGATAACACCAAAGCCATACTGCAATGAACCATTCTCGTTCTTTGCCTCTGCCATCTCAGGAGTAAGCTCGTAATACTCAACAATCGAAGGCTTGCCATTCTCAAGACACATAGCACCAACTCTCTCATATGGATCACATTTTCTGACCACCTTAGAGCCGCTGACACAGCCGGACTCGATTGTAGCACCCACAAATACAGGATCGGCAATCTGCTGAAGCACATTGTCCACAGCAAATACATTGAGCCACTCAACACCCTTGTCCTTCAAATCCTTGTCAAGACCGGCATTGATGAGTGACTTGAACCATCCACCGTTTCCGTTTGGTGACATAGCAAGTGAATCCTCAGATTTCATGAGCAGATTTCCATCAAAATCAACTGCCGGAACCATCTCCTGCACGAAAAACTTCACATAGTCCTTGTTGTATCCAAAATAGTCGTGCTCTTCAAAGAACTCTCTTGTCATGCTATCATTTATCTCGCTTGTCATAACATACAGAGGCACCCATGTACCGGTCTGATTTGTAACCTTCATGAGGTTTGCGACAAGCTGCTCAAAGATATAGAGTTCCTTTGTCTTTCCGATATTGAACATGCCCTTAGCCTTGTCAAAGCCAAGACGTGTACCCTGTCCACCGGCAAGAAGAATTGCACCGACCTTGCCATTCTTGACAGCATCAAGACCTGTTGCAAGGTATTTGTCCTTATTTGCCTCTATCTCTGAAAGCTCCATAGCAGCAAGCGGTGAAAATGTACCTCTCTGCTGCTTCTTGTTGTGAATCATATCAAGGTATGACCAGTCCATGTGCTCAAGCTGGCTCTCAAGCTTAGCCGGAGCTTCCTCTGTTAAGAATTTCTTTAAGTATTTCTGGTTTGTTGCCGTGATTTTTTCTTTGATTTCCGGTTTCATAATAAATAATCTCCCTAATAGCTAACTTTAATTATTTAATTATTTAATCATCCGAATCATCTGATGATGATTTTTTTTCTGAACCATTTTCAGATTCTGACTGGCTCTTTTTCAGGGCATCCTGCTTGTCCTTATTTTTTTTCTTTGCCCCTTCGGTTCCATCAGAGCCAACAGTATCATTGTACTGCGTGAGATCAAATGCTGATGTCTTAGATGTAACACCTGTCTTTTTAGCAATCTTATCACTTACTGTCTGAACGGTATCTGTCGGCTGGTAATCAGTCTCATTAAACAGGAACTGATGAAGCTCAGAAACATTCTGTGCCAAGTCTATAGGAATTACGGTATCGCCAGTAGTTGACAGATTCATTGTAGTCAGCTCAAATGGGAAGCCTGTTGTCTCCTTCATCTGAAACTTTGTAACATAAGAAGCATACTGTAATATCTCGGCAGCTGTAAAGTTTGTACTTATCTGACTCATGATATCCTTACACATCTCTGTGAGCGAGCCTAAATCTGACTGTTTAGCCTTGTCAAGCATAGCCTGAAGCACAATTCTCTGACGGGATGCCCTTAAGAAATCATCACCGGAGGTGCTTCTGATACGTGCATAGCATGTAGCCTGAGTTCCATCAAGATGCTGCATACCATCCCCCTCAAGATAAGGAGTATTATATCCTGTAGTATAATCAACCTCAGGAATCAGATAATTGATTTCCTTCATCTCCGCCTTAGTAATCTCAAGATCAAGACCTCCGATATCATCTATAGCATCTACGAGAGCTTTCCAATCAACACAAACATACTTCGTAATATTCAAATCCAAATTTGAATTAAGCATAGCTACTGCTCTCTTTGCCCCACCATTAGCATATGCTGCATTTGCCTTTGCAAACTTTCCATTGCCTATAGGCAGATACGTATCTCTGTAGACAGAAACAATCTGAACCTCCTTAGTATCATAATTCAGACTAGCGATCATGATACAATCGGAATGCCCCTCATCGTATGAACCATTACTTCTGTTGTCCAGACCAAACAACGCTACATTGAGATATCCATGCATATTGGCAAGAGCATCATCATCAATATCCTCATTGATTCCGGCCTCACTATTTGTCAGCGCATCCTCATATTTAACCTGTCCGAGTGTCTTATTATAAGCCCAAACCAATAACAGAACAATTAACAGCAGCAGGATTTCAAATACAAAAAGTATAATCTTCTTACGTCCACTTCTTCTCTTTTTTCTTCTTCTCTTCTTTGCCATGTTATTTTTCCTTTTTCCTATGAATGTAAAGCCACGCGTCTGCGTAGTCCTGACGCTCCTTCTCTGACATATTAGTATACTTTCCAAACTCCAGATTCGTCAGACGCATCTGCGGCCTGCCACACTTGAAGCATTCAACCTCTTTCCTTCTTGAAACCATCCGTATCCAGCCACAATCCGGGCAAATGTATATTTTCATCATAGTCCTTATTCAAACTGTCCGAGAACCTCAGCTGACAAAGCATCAAGCTTAGCCTGTGAATCTTCAAGAGACACTCCTTTAACTCCGAAATAGAATTTAATCTTAGGCTCTGTACCAGAAGGGCGTACACAGCACCAAGCGTTATCGTTAAGTTCGTAGTAAAGTACATTAGAAGAAGGAAGACCTGTCGGCTCAACCTTTCCTGTTGTCATATCTTTTCTTGTGTCATTCTTGTAATCACGGATAGCAAGCACCTGATAATCACCAAATTTCTTTGGTTCAGCGGCACGTGCCTTTGTCATAATCTCATTTATCTGTGCAGCACCATCAATGCCCTTTAAGGTCATTGTGGAAATACCCTCTCTGTAGTAGCCATACTTCTCGTACATGTCAATCATGCCATCCCAGAGTGTCTTGCCCTGTGACTTGTAGAAGGCCGCTACCTCACACAGCATACATACTGCTGCAGGAGCATCCTTGTCCCTTGCATATGTGCCCGGCAGACATCCGTAGCTCTCCTCCATACCGAATACATAGTTGTTGCAGCCGGTCTTTTCAAATTTGAGCATCTGCTCTCCGATATACTTGAAACCTGTTAAAACCTCGATATGCTTTACGCCATATGCTGCCGCAATTGCCTTACCCATATCTGTAGAAACAATTGACTCAACAAATGCAGGATTCTCAGGCAGAGTACCATTGGCACTCTTCTGGCTTAAAATATACTCACCGATAAGCATAGCTGACATATTTCCTGTAAATGTCACATACTCACCTGTCTTTGTATCCTTGCAGTATACACCGAGTCTGTCGGCATCAGGGTCAGTTGCTAAAACGATATCAGCATCTTTTTCCTTTGCAAGCTCAAGTGCTAGCTTCCATGCATCAGGATTCTCAGGATTTGGATAAGGACATGTAGGGAAATTGCCGTCAGGTACTGCCTGGCTTGGCTCAATGTATACATTCTCAAAGCCCATATCCTTAAGTACTCTCTGTACAGGGCGAAGACCTGTGCCGTGGAGTGGTGTGTAAACAATCTTGATATCCTTTGCCATAGCCTTGATAATCTCAGGATGGATAGAAAGCTTACGGAGCTCTCCGAAATATCCCTCCTCAACCTCATCAGAGATGACATTGTAAAGGCCTGCCTCAATAGCAGCAGCCTTGTCCATAGTCTTTACCTGATCAAACGATGTAACCTTTGCCACCTCAGCCATGATGCTTGTATCATGAGGTGGAGTAACCTGTGCACCATCCTCCCAGTATACCTTGTATCCATTGTACTCACGAGGATTGTGGCTTGCTGTGATAACAACACCGGCTATTGTACCGAGTGTCCTTACTGCGTATGACAGCTCCGGAACAGGTGCGAGCTGTGGGAATACATATGTCTTGATTCCGTTAGCTGCAAGACAGAGTGCTGTGGCATCTGTGAACTCATCATGCATATTACGTGAGTCATGTGCTATTGCAACACCTCTCTTTACTGCGTCCTCTCCCTGTGAAAGTATGTAATTTGCCAGTCCCTGTGTAGCCTGACGGACTGTGTATATATTCATCCTGTTTGTGCCAGCTCCTATTACACCACGAAGACCTGCTGTACCAAACTCAAGTGTACGATAGAATCTGTCCTCTATCTCCTTATCATCACCTGCAATAGCCTTAAGCTCTGCCTTTGTAGCCTCATCAAAATATGGGTCTGTACACCATTTCTCGTACTCCGCTCTGAAATCCATTTATATTAACCTCCTGTGTCAGCTAGTAAATAAGCCTATTAATATTAACTATACCGATTTTACCACATTAAGATGCATTTGAAAAGTTTTAGTTCCTTAATATTTTTTTAAACACCAGGCTCCTCATGCAAAGTGGCATCATACAGACAACAAACTGTACCGCAACCGTAACAAAATAATCGGCCGCACTTATGGTCCCTGTCTTTAAAATACTCTTTCTTCCTGCCTTGTATTTAAGGAAATAATCAAAGCCGCCACGCCTCTTCAGCATATCATCACCGGTTCTGGCATACACAAGAGTCTCACCTATATTTGCCATACGACAGTGATTTCTGATCATATTCGCCCAAAGAAGAGAA
>ENA-UEPD01001803-UEPD01001803.1-human-gut-metagenome-genome-assembly--contig:-NODE-1803-length-10602-cov-4.855582_pt1 | contig 10602 bp, 9 predicted proteins | sample MGYA00242895_ERZ507906 | MGnify/ENA primary metagenome ERZ507906 (study PRJEB26167, sample SAMN06115416) | human gut metagenome | host: Homo sapiens | place: China:Guizhou | collected 2015-03-03... | reverse complement strand
AATACTTACCGAATACGAATCCACATTTACCTTTGCCCTTAATTCTTGTGCACCGGTAAAGTTTACCTCACCAACTATATATTTTTGAATTAATGTAGCATCCGATACGCTGACAACACCGTCTCTGTTTACATCACCCTGAATAATATCTTTACAAGTCATTTCATTGTAGATGTACAGCAGCTCATAGAAGCACTTACTTATATACTTCTGTTGTTTAACTGTATAATCATAATCATATACACTACCCCATTTGGCAGGTTCTAAATCAGAATCAATCACCCTTAATGCCTGAAGAAGATTATCTCGCTTTTCGATAAATGTATTCCACTGTTCGTCAGTGTACCAATTATTATAGTTTTGCTCGTGTACTGCAACATAACAGGTTTGTTCAGCATAACAAGGACTTATCCATGGATTTTCATAAAATTCTTTTGTTTCGTCATACTTGTTTTGCAATTCAACGGCGGTTACTTCTCCCTTTTCGTACTTGTACGCTACATCAAGAAGTTCATCTGCTAAATCACCGGATTTATTATAATAATTTCCTGCATAAGGTCTTTTACAACCGGTCGACATAAGATCATCGATGATATGTTGTGCATAATTTTCGCACTCACTGACATCAATTTCATCGTCCGAAACAGCAGAAGCCGGCAGAATTGTTATACTTGAAATTAACACAACTGCAATCAGCAAAGCGCTTAATCTCTTTTTAATACTCATAATAATCTCCTTTCAAAAAATAAAAAAGCAAACTCACGACCATACAATAAATCGGTTATAATTTTATTGTATCATTTAAGACAGCGATATCTAATTTCATTTTCATAATATCACTTTCAACAATATTTGTCAATAATTACAAGAAGAAATTATAGAGCATTGAAAATTTTATTTAATCAAACAAAATTGTACACCGATTCTTTTGCCGCAAGCGACAAAATTACGCTTGACTTTATAGAACAAGTGTTCTATAATTGAATAAAAACAAATGTTCGAGGTGATGCGTTGTGAATATTAATTGTGCCGTTGACAAAAGCAAATATAAAAAGGACAGGGTTATTCTTCACAGCGACTGTAACGGATTTTATGCGAGCGTTGAGTGTTTGCATCATCCCGAAATCAGGAACAAACCTGTTGCCGTGAGCGGTGATGCGGAAAATCGGCACGGAATTATTCTTGCTAAAAATGAGATTGCGAAGAAGTATAATATAAAAACAGGCGAGGCAATCTGGCAGGCAAAGCAGAAATGTCCCGACCTCATAACCGTTCCTCCCCACTTTGATTTGTACAAGCGATTTTCAAAAATGGCAAGGAGAATTTACAGTGAATACACCGACAAAATCGAGCCGTTCGGACTTGACGAGGCATGGCTTGATGTTACCGACAATAAGAATATGAACGGCAAAGAGATTGCACTCGAAATTAATCGCCGTATAAAGCAGGAACTCGGAATAACCGTAAGCATCGGAGTCAGCTTTAATAAAATTTTTGCCAAATTCGGAAGTGACTATAAAAAGCCTGATGCTATAACGGAAATCACACGGGAAAATTACAGAGATATTGTGTGGAACTGTCCTGCAAAAGACCTTTTGTATGTTGGCAGAGCAACGGGCAGAAAGCTTGAATCTATCGGCATTTATACGATTGGAGATATCGCAACTGCCGATGTTACACTGTTGCGGTCATATCTTGGAAAATGGGGCGACCTAATTTACGGCTTTGCAAACGGATACGACTCTTCCCCTGTTGCCCATATGAACGAAAACAGCGAGGTAAAGTCAATCGGTAACTCAACCACAACTCCGAAAGATATGGTAACCTTTAACGATGTAAAACAGGTTATATTCGTTTTGTGTGACAGCGTTTGCAGAAGAATGCGTGAACAGGGATTTATGGCAAAAACGGTTTGCATTACGATTCGTGACAACGAGCTGATGTCATTTAACCGACAGCACACAACGGAAATCCACACAAATCTTACAAAGGATATAACAAATACGGCTATTGAGCTTTTCAAAAAAAGCTATAAAATGGAAAAGCCGCTGAGAAGTATCGGGGTAAGCGTTACGGATTTTATTCACGATGATCAGCCGCACCAGATGAGCCTTTTGCGTGATGAAAAGCGACTTATTCAGAACGAACAGCTTGACAAAACACTTGACAGATTAAAAAAGCGATTCGGCAATTATGCTGTTCGCCCTGCCGTTTTGCTTGATGACAAGGAGCTTTCGGATTTTAACCCAAAGGAGGATCATACAATTCATCCTGTCGGATATTTATGATAACGATGCATCTTAGGCGAAAAATTAAAGATGTTTCTCTGATTTTAATGGAGGTAACAAGCTATGAAAAAGTATGTTAAAGTTACTGCCACATTTGATTGTGACGGAGATCTTATCCCCGAATATATTGTGTGGGATGACGGAAGGAGATACCGCATTGACAAAATTTCCGATGTGCGGTATGCGGCGTCTCTCAAAGCAGGCGGTGCGGGAATACGCTACACCTGCCATATTCTCGGCAAAGAACGATATCTGTTTTTGGAGGAAAACAGGTGGTTTGTCGATGCCAAACAATAAGCGGAGGATTATATGCATAAGGTCAAAGCAAAAGGAATTTTATCTGCCGCAAACGGCATGAACATTTACAGAGGATGTCAACACGGATGCATTTATTGTGACGCACGCAGTAAATGCTATCAGATGAATCACCGATTTGAAGATATTGAGGTGAAAGAAAATGCCCCGGAATTGCTTGAAAATGCTTTAAAAAGGAAACGCAGAAAATGTATGATTGGTACGGGTGCGATGAGCGATCCGTACATTCCCCTTGAAAAAGAACTGAAACTGACACGAAGATGTCTTGAAATAATCAACCGCTACGGATTCGGTGTAACCGTACATACAAAGTCGGCATCTGTTATGAGAGATATTGACCTGTTTACGAAAATAAACGATAAAAGCAAGGCTGTGTTACAGATGACGCTTACAACGGCAGACGAAAGCCTTTGCAGAATAATTGAACCGAATGTTTCCGTTACTAAAGAAAGATTTGAAACACTCAAGGCATTTCACGAAAACGGTATTCCGAGTGTTGTGTGGTTTTCTCCGTTTTTACCGTTTATAAATGATACAAAAGAAAATATCGACGGACTTTTAAAGTATTGCATTGACGCAAAGGTTCGTGGAATAATATGCTTTGGCATAGGTCTTACTCTGCGTGACGGTGACAGAGAATATTTTTACAGCCGGCTTGACAAACACTTTCCGAATATGAAGGAACGATACATTTATACATACGGAAATTCATATCAGCTTACGAGCAGTAACAATAACCTTTTGATGAACAGGATTTCAGAAGTTTGCAGAAATCACGGAATTATGTTCGGAGTTGAAAATGTGTTTTCGTATTTGCATAAGTTTGAAAGCAAAACCGAACAGCTAAGTCTGTTTGACGGAATATAGAAAAATAAAAAAGATATACGGCAGAAAATTTTACCGTATATCTTTTTGTTTTAAGTATTCACTGTTTTACAAATGTGATTTCATAGTCGTTATATTTAAGCACAACAGCCGAAATTTTACCGTTCTTTTGTGTGAGTGCGGCGGAAGTATTTGTTCCGTCATCAAATGACAAATTGACTTTGTCCGAAGCTGACACGGTATATTTTCCGCTGTGAGTTCCGTCATCCGGACTTCCCGGCGAAAGCCATAAAGTAAAAGTGCCGTCATCGGAAAATGACATAGAGCCCTGATAAGCGCTGTAATTTGTGTTGTAAACCTCACTCATTTCAATCTCATCACCGCTCGCATTCTTTGCACCTTCGGGAATCCATGCAGACGAGGTAAGCTCGGCGGTTACTGACGGTGAAAGCACATTAACGGCAACGATTGCCGCAATGATAAATATGCAGGCAGCAATAACCGAAGAAACGATTGCTGTTGTTTTCTTTTTCTTATTCTTCTTTTTTACAGCCCTGTTAGCCTCAAATTTTGCATAGTCAGGCTTTTTAACAGATTTTTTACTCATTTAATCACCGATATTTTACTTAAAGGATACAATAATTCCGCCGTAGTTTACAGTAATTTCAGCAGGAACATCACCGTTCCATTTGGTTACGGCAGCAATAACATTTTTATCGTTGGAATATGTTATTACAACGGAGTCGCCCTCAACAATGTACGCACCCGAATTTGCCGATGCACTTGTGATTCCGTCAATGAATGTTCCGTCCTCATTAAAAGTAAATCCGCCGCCTGAATAAGCAGAGCCGAAAAGATCTCTCAAAGAATATTCTTCAGAAGAATTTTCGTCTTTTGCATAGTACGGAATAAGAGTTGCACTGAATTTTGGCTTTTGCTTCTCTCCGCTGATTGTCGGAACAACAATTTCACTGTCATTTGAAGATGTTTCGGCTGTGTATCCCTGTTCTGTCGGCTCTTGTGAAGCTTCACCCGATTTGGTTGCAGGCTGTGTGGTTTCGGATACAGAGTCGGAAACATTCTGTGTTGAGTTTGTATTACCGATGGTTGTTGAAGCAGCCACAGTTGGTACTGTTGTTGCCGAATTATTATTTTTACCCGAAAGATTCATAAACAGGATAACCGCACCTGCAATTACTGCAACAAGTACAACAACACAAATAATTATTATCAATGATTTTTTTGAACTTTTAACTGCGTGTTTACCGCTCATTTTGCGTTCTTCCTTTCTTCAGCCTCTTTTTTAAGCTTTAAAAGATAACTTCTTTTCATCATTTTTCCGTTATAGAAAATAAATTCATCACCGTCAGCCGATTCATCAATTTCAAGATCCGAATAATCTTCCGCAACAGGCTCTTCATCATCACGGAACTGACCTTTGCGTCTGTTCTCCATTTTCTTATCAATTGTCTTGCTCTTTGAATCCCTGTCAACAATCATTGAATACATATTCTTATAAACTGCAGAATTGATTATAAAAGATAAAATTGACGGAACAATGAACAATGCAAGAACAATTGTGAAAATGATGAGCAGTACCGGAGTAAAGCTGCACATAAGCACCGTTGCGCAAATGAGGAATAAAATAAGAATTCCGAAAACTGCAAACAGATTGTGTTTAAGCTCACCGAATGTCATAAGTGCGCTGTTTTTGTAAATATCCTTCATCTTGATATCAAAAGTAACCGTCATAGGCGGAACATAAAAGAACATAAACAAAAAGAAAATTGCAATTAAAATACAAATAACAAGCGGAACATAAAACATTCCGTTCTTTGAACCGAGTCCGAGATAAAGAACAATTGAGTAGTAGCTGATAAAAACAGCGGCATACATCACAACGCCGTGTATGAGGAATCTGAGCAGATTTTCCTTTATTCCGCCGATGAAATTTGAGAAAACATCAACATTTTCCTCTCCCCTTACCATATGGGAAGTAACCTGAGTTACGCCGGCATAAAACGGAAAAAGCGGAATTATCGTAAGAAAATATATAAACATTGAATTAAGACCCGTAAGGGTATTAATCAAAAAGAAAATTCCGAATATTACGGCAAACGGCAATGCAAAAAGCACATTCGTTAGCAAAAGTCGTGGTAAATTGTGAAACAATGACGAGAAAAATCCTGTCAATGCTACAGCGTTCTTTTCCGATGCCATAGCGCCCTCCAAAATTAAAAATTGAACGCTCCCGAAAACAAGCACCACAAAGCCGTGTCCAGCAAGGTTGAACAAAAGGTCATTATGAGTGCCGAAACAGATCGGGAACAAAAATCAATCACCTCATTTTTCAAAGAATTTGTTTGATGAGAATGACCGATTAAGCTGAAAAACATCTGTTTTGAAATTTCAAAAGCATATGCCGACAGCTTTACAAGTGCCAGACAGAACAAAAATGTTCCCGGCAACACAACAAGCAGATAAAAACCTGCTCCTTTAAGTGAATATGTAATAATAAGATATGCCGCAGTAAGTCCTGTTCCAAAGCCTTTAAATGCTGAAACAAACGGCAAAAACGGTATTCCCCACGGTGCAAGTCCCAAGAGGAATACAACCGTGAGAAATATAAAATCAGATGCAAAGCAGGCGCAAAATGTGCTGACGGCATTCTGACCGAGCCTTGCATCAAGATTTGTAGTAAACAGAAAATCAAGGGAATCAAGCATTTGCTTATCGGCTTTTGATGCATAAATTGAACCGAAAACAAGTCCGGTAAGAAAAGCCGAAACAAAGATAAGCACCACGGAATATCTCCTTATAAAAAATCTGACATCAGACGGTGAAATTCCCTTTGATCTGCGAAAAAGATAACGCTTTTTAAAAGAAAATACAATGCTTTTCATAAAATACATTCCTCTCATTGGTTGTCCGTTAAAATATATGAGGAATGTATTCATTTTATGTTAAGGCAAAATTATTTGCCAAGCTCCTCTGCCCTCTTTGTACAAGCGTCCATGCCGTCAAGAACAGCCTCATAGAAGCCGTGTTCTTTAAGCTTATCCATAGCGGCAATTGTTGTGCCTCCCTTTGAGCAAACCCTGTCTATGAGTGTTTCAACAGGCTCACCGCTGTCACGGAGCATTGCTGCCGAACCCTCAAGAGTTGCACAGACAAGGTTCATGGCCTTGTCATAGTCGATTCCGCAATTCTTTGCGTAATCAGCCATAGCCTTTGCAAAAAGATAAATATAAGCAGGACTGCTGCCGTTTACCGCAATTATTTCATTCATATGGCTTTCGTCAATATATTCACAAACACCGCTGCCTGCAAACATATTGTAAACGATTGTTTTGTCATCATCGCTGATATTCTCAGACGGACAGAGGGCTGTTGCACCCTTTTTGAGCAAGAGAGGCGTATTAGGCATAACCCTTACAACGGGGCAGTCACACTCAAGACCTTTTCTTACATATGCAATAGATATGCCTGCGGCAATTGATACTACGGTTTTGGCTGTTGTAATGCTGTTTTTGAGGGACTCAAGAACTTCGGGATAATTCTGCGGCTTGACTGCAAGAACAACAATTGAGCTGTTCTTTGCAATTTCATCAGCAGATGTCATTACATTTGCACCCATATTTTTCATAGCGGCACACTTTTCTTCGCTTACATCAAAAACATTGATAAAATCAGCCTTGCCGTCGTTTTGTGCCATAAGTCCTTTTATAATGGCTGTTGCCATATTGCCTGCGCCTATGAAACCTATTTTTTTCATTTTAAGACCTTCTTTGCAAAAATTAATATCAGATACCGAAACTCGGGTTTGAGTAACATGAGAAATGAAATTTGTGATAATTGTGCTGACCGTCACGGTCATAATCGCCGTAGAGGAAGGTTTCCGCCTCGTCAACTCTTCTGTACAAAAGTCCCCAATAGCAAGAACCTGCCGCATGGTGGTACTGCAAAAGTGCATCAATAAGGTTCTGCTTATTGACATTATTCAAATCTCTTGAACCGCCCGAAGCAGAAACATAGTCCTTGTGGATATATCCTGTTGTGCCGTTTGAAAGCTTAACTTTATACCAGTTTGTGTTATAACGCTTGCCGTCAACAAATTTAAGTTTTGTTCCGTAGTTCATACGGGTAACAACGGAATAGTTAGTTCCTGCACCTCTTCTGAGGTTTACATCTGAACCTGTAACCGTACCCGAAGCGCCTGCTTTGATAGTACCGCTTGAACCTGTGTTCAAGAGAACAGACTGAAGTTCGGAGTCATTGTAGAACACACCGCTGCCTACATTATACGCAAAGCACACAAGTGCGTCAAACTGTTGCTGATTGAACTTTATACCGTTATTTACAAGGTAGGAATTTGTTGTGGTGGTATATCCGCCCTTGTTCACGGTCTGACAAAGATAAGCATATGCCTGATTTGAAGTTATGTTGTTGTAGAACTGTTCGCCTGAAATTACAACCTTGCCGTAACCGAGTGTAGGATCGGTTGTAATGCTGTCTGCTGTGACTTTTGAGAGAAATCCCTCATAGTTTGCAATAAGCTTGATTACCTCGTCACTCGCTCTGCGCTCGGCACAAGCTGTGGTGGTTTTATTGGTTGTTGAGGTTACAAACACCTCGCCCTCACCGCCGCCTGCCGTGGTGTAATACTTTGATTCGGTTTTAAATTTAGAATATGCTTTTACAGACCATTTGCCTGATTTTGAAAGCTTTTGTGTACCTGTCCAGATATAGGAGTTACCGTCTTTAACCTTATTTTTTGCGGTGACCTTATAAGAGGTTGAACCGTTTGTAACTACAAAATACACGCCTACCCTGCCTGTGTCGGTAATAGCCTTAAAGCTTACATTTGAATTAAGCGGAGCAGAGTTTGGTGACGCATAGCAGAAACGCACACTCTCCCTCGGCATAACATGTATAAGACAGGTTGCCGCACCGTATGATGTTGAGGCTGTGATTGTTACATAGCCCTTGCCTACCGTGTCAACAACACCGTTCTTAACTGTTGCGATTTTCGTATTTGAACTTGACCATGTGACACCGCTTGTGCTTGATTTCAAAAGCATTGACTTCTGCCACGGAAGATTTACATTACTGTTGGATATATTTACCGATGAGCCGGACTTTACGGTAATTTTGCAGGTTGCAGAATGCGAACCGCTTTTCGCAGTAATTGTTGCAGAGCCTGCTTTCTTGGCTGTTACAATACCTCGAGAGTCAACGGTTGCAACGCCTGTATTTGAGCTTGACCATGAAACACTTCCGGACGCTGTTGCAGTAATTGCAAATCTGTTGCCTGTGAAAATTGATTTGCTTGATACGGAAAGCTTAACAGATGAACCTGTTGACGGTTTTGCGGTTGTAGGCTGAGTCGTTGTAGGCTGTGTCTGACCGTTCATCTTAACATAGTCTTTTTTTACATAGCCTGTTTTTGAATTTGATGTAAGCTTAATATTATACCAATCATTGTTATAAAGCTTTGTGCTTACAAAAGTAACCTTTGTATTCAATCGCATACACTCAACAACCGAATAGCTTGTACCGGCACCGCTTCTGAGATTTACATAATCGTCTGTTATATAACCGCTTACGGTTGACGCTGACGCAGTCGGCTGAGTTGCAGGCTTGGTTGCCTTTGTTGTAGCTTGGGTTGACTTTGTTGTAGGTTGGGTTGAACTGTTCATTTTTACATAGTCTTTTTTTATGTAACCTGTTTTAGCAGTTGAAGTAACCTTAACCTTATACCAGGCGGAGTTGTAGAGTGAAGTGCTAACAAAAGTAAGCTTAGTGTTCTTTCTCAGGCAACCAACAACAGAATAATTTGTGCCTGCTCCGCTTCTGAGATTTACATAATCATCGGAAACATAACCTGTTACGCTTGATGCCGTTGCCGAAGAACTTACGGCAACATATTCCTTTGTAACATAGCCTGTCTTTGAATTTGATTTAAGCTTGATTTTGTACCACTTTGAGTTATAGAGCTTTCCGTCAACAAAAGTAAATTTTGTATTCTTTGCCATACAGGTTATAACCGAATAATTCGTACCTGCACCGCTTCTCAGATTTACATACGACGCATTTATATAGCCTGATGCGCCTGCTGATACGCTTGCGGAAACCTCCTCGGTTGATTGAGCCGCATTAGCCGAAAATGCAGTTATTGCAACAGCACCTACCGATACTGCCATAAGAACCACAAGGACTATGCAGACTATACGGACAAACATTTTTTGCTTTTTCATTTAAGTCCACCTTCTCAAAACTTCTTTGAATTATAATTACTTGTGAAAATTACCGAATATTTTACCTCTTAATCTGCGAACATACTGCATAACAAATACGGTAATTGCATAATCATAGAGCAAAAAGAAAATATTTCCGGCAATCAAAAATGCCCACGGAACATAAAAACCGAAAACGGTAAATTCATCTGTCGGAATTGACAACAGCCATGTTGCAACAAAGAACGAACCGATGGCGGCAACATTAAATACCGCAAACTTGAGTATGTATTGAACTGCCCTGTTTTTGATTTTAAATTCAAAAGCGCCCTTTAAAATGGGATAATAGCCAAAGAGTGCGATGAAATATATAACAGCCTCTTTATCGCCGGCAAGGAGCGTTGAAAGCACGGCAGTTACACAAAACACACCGATTGCCCATCCATAACCGTATTCAACAACTATGCAGGAAATGAGAATTCCTGCAAGACAGGGCAAAGCGTATGTTCCGATCGGAACGAGAGATGTCATCATCATAAAAACGAGTGAGAGCGCCGCAATAATTCCGCAAACCGCAATACGCATTGTCCCCTTTTTAATACCGTTTTTCTTCATATTAACTGCAACAATCACACAAGCAGTTTGCACACATCATTCCTGTACAAACATCGCAGAAGGATAAACCTGTTGCGTTAGGATTTGTTTGAGTATAACCGCCGTAGTTGTATGCTCTCTGGCTCTGCATATTGTTAAGAGCGGCTCGGTATTCCGTGTTGTTGGGGTCCATATTGCACGCAGTTGTGAAATATGAAAAAGCCTGTTCAGACCAACCTCTGCGGTATGCAATCATGCCCTTGAGATAATGCCATTCAGATAGTCGCCGGACAATATTTGTTCTACTGGATTTGCCAGAATATCCGTCTTCTTCAAACAGAACA
>ENA-UEPD01001802-UEPD01001802.1-human-gut-metagenome-genome-assembly--contig:-NODE-1802-length-10605-cov-333.103723_pt1 | contig 10605 bp, 9 predicted proteins | sample MGYA00242895_ERZ507906 | MGnify/ENA primary metagenome ERZ507906 (study PRJEB26167, sample SAMN06115416) | human gut metagenome | host: Homo sapiens | place: China:Guizhou | collected 2015-03-03... | reverse complement strand
TTACATAACTCTATTATTTTGCAATCGATTTCAAAGATCTCTTAATACGGGATCATATATGAAACATAAGTATCACATTATAAAAAGTAAACATCATGGTAAATACATGTACAAGAGTTTCTCTTCGCCAAAGAGCGATTAAAAACGACCGTATTTCTCTTTATTTGGATTTCTATCCACCAGTACGCAACCCTGAGACTATGCAAATGAGTCGCAGGGAATATTTAGGTATCTATATCTATGCTCATCCAAAGAATGAGATGGAACGTGAGTTTAATACAGATATGCTCAACAAAGCAGAGGCCATCCGTTGTATCAGAACCCAATCACTCATCAATGAAGAATTTGGTTTTTTGGACAAAACACGACAGAAAGCTGATTTTTTGGCATACTTTGAGAAGATGACACATAAGAAAGATGACAAGTGGACATGTGTCTACAAGCATTTCTTCAAATTTGTTCAAGGTCATTGTACATTTGGGGATGTGACAGTGGAACTTTGCAAAAAGTTCAGAGAGTATCTTCTGAATGCAAATCAGTTGAATCGAACAAAACAAAAGGTATCTCTCAACTCTGCAGCAAGTTACTACTCTACTTTCCGTGGTCTCTTAAAAATCGCCTATCGTGACAAGTGGCTTCGTGAGAACATCAATGACTATCTGGACAAAATTGAGCCACAAGATGTAAAGAAGGAGTTTCTTACCCTCGATGAAGTAAAGCAGTTGGCAGCTACTCCTTGCGATATACCTGTACTGAAGTCTGCCTCCCTCTTTGCTTGCCTCACAGGATTGCGAATCAGCGACATCTTAAAATTGCGTTGGGAAGACTTCGAGATAGCTCCCGACCAAGGCTATTGCTTGCGTATTCGTACCCAGAAGACTCAGACCGAGGCAACCTTGCCTATCAGCAACGAGGCATACGAACTATGTGGTGAACCAAGCACGGGTATCGTGTTCAAGGGATTGAAGCGCAGCATGATTAACCATCCCCTTAAAGCATGGTTGAAGAAGGCAGGAATCACCAAGCCTTTTTCATTCCATTGCTTCCGGCACTCGTATGCAACAATCCAAATCGCCTTAGGCACAGATATTTACACGGTTTCAAAGATGCTTACCCATAAGAATGTAAGCACAACACAGATATATGCCGACCTCGTGAACGCAAAGAAAAGAGAGACAGCAAATAAGATTTCTCTTAAATAAATCCATTGCATTCATTTCATGGTACCCGATATTGAAAAAATGTTCAATATCGGGCTTTTTAGTTAAAGGCTCCTAAAAGTTTTACGTGAGTCACGCGTGACTCACGTGTCAGTTTCTTCAGTTTTTCCTATTTTTGCGCCACAAATGATTAATAATACGCAATATGAAACAGTTTAAAAAAGAATTTTTGACACAGCATTTATTGGTTTTGTGTGCAATGTCTATCATTGGTGCACTTGTTCGCAACGAAGCTATGCAATATGGTGTAGACACCTTTAGCTGCAACTTGACGTTCGTTATTTCAACCACCATACTGATGGTTGTTTATCTCCATGCATTAGATAGTATCGTACGATTGCTTGCCCCATGGTTTAAGCATATCTTTTGTAATACAGTAAACAATACAGAAAGAAAGCGTCTGTCTTCTATTGTCATCAATGAAACAAATACATATGACGAGGGGGAAGAGCTAAACCTTGAAGATGTAACTTTCGTCTATGCAGATGAAGCCTCTTCTTGTATTACAAGCTATGAACAGTTGAGACAGGAAGCATTGGAAGACAAAGCCAAAAAGGAAAAGGTCTTGTTAAACTCAGCTATCGATTATACCAGAAGAACTTTTGCTGCCTACATGAGGGAGGAGCATTTGAACCAACTTTGTGACAACATCGCTATTTTCCAGTGTTGTGCCTCTACACACATGAGACATCATTCATTGATTGTTGACAAGGCTATTCGTACTATTGACTTAATGCATTATGCTTGGAATATAGGAAACCTTTACAAGAAGAAAGGCATTGATACAGCAACCTTTATAAAACAAGTTTTTGCTGATGCGCTGGTAGATGTGGAAATATCCACTATTATAAGGAAGTTAAGAATGGAAGGTACCTGTATCATTGAATTACTACCAAGCTTAGATGTTCAAGGCGGAATCAAGACACATTATTGTTGCTGATAAGCATTGAGCAGTTATTCAGAGGTTATATCTCAGTGATATTTATCTCCATTACATAACTCATTTACTTTGTACCCGAATAATAAAAATGAACAGATATGATAAATGAAAGTATCACCTTTGATAAGTTACCACAAGCGGTATCTTATTTAACAGAACAAGTTATCGAGTTGAAGCAAATGGTATCAGCACTTCAACCTACATCATCAGCAAATAACCATATATTGGTTGAGATTGATGAGGCTGCTATTATTATAATGAAGTCGAAGCCAACCATTTATCGATTGGTTAACCAAGGCATTCTGCCATCCTATAAAAAAGGTAAGAAGCTATACTTCTATAAGGATGAGCTGCTTGCATGGATTGAGAATGGTCGAAAAGCTACCAAGGAGCAGAACCATTCTGAAATGCTAAAAGCCATGCAAGGAGGAATGAAGCGCAAACCCAAGTCAATGTATAATTTTTAACTCTATGCCAAATGACAGCTTTAAATAACAATAAGGAAACTTCCATCAATCCAATGATTATCATGGATAAGGCTATTGATATGAGTACTCGCCTATCAGGAAGCCGGTTTCCCGTAAGCATCTTTCCTGCCAAGATTCAGAGAATCATCAAGGAGGTACACGAATGCCACAGTTTTCCTACCGACTATATATCAGCAGCCATACTCACTGCATTGGCTGTTGGTATCGGCAACACGCACTTGGCACAGATGAAACAAGGTTGGCTTGAAAGTCCTATCTTATACATGGCTCTTATCGGAAGACCAGGAGCCAACAAGAGCCACCCACTTAGCTTCGCTATGAAGCCATTCCTCGATTACGACTATGAGCAAAACAAGTTGTTCGAGGAGCAATACAGTAAGTTTGAGGAAAAGATGTGCATGTCTCGCAAGGAACGCATTGAAAATGGAGAGGATGGATTTCCGCAAGAACCTGTACGCAAACGTTTCTTGGTCTCTGATGTCACACCAGAAGGCTTGAGCTATATTCATGCGCAGAACAAGAGGGGTTTATGCCTATGGACAGACGAGTTGTCTGCATGGTTCAAGAACTTCAACCGCTATAACAATGGTTCAGAGGAACAGTTCTGGTTATCTGTCTTTAGCGCCAAGACAACCATATCAGACAGAAGAAGTTCCAAGAGTTCCATTTTCATTAAACGCCCCTATATCTCAGTAATCGGAACCATCCAAAAGAAGATACTTAGTGAGTTGGCGAAAGGCGAACGCTCCAGCAACGGCTTTATCGATCGCATTTTGTTCGTCATGCCTAACCTTCAGCAGAAAGCGAGATGGAGTGACCGAGAGTTGCCCGAGAATATAGAGCGAGATTGGCAAGCCATCATTCAACACCTTATTGATATGGAGTGTCCAATAAATGAGCAACAGGAAATCGAGCCTCATGTCTTATCATTCACTGAAGAAGCTAAGGCAAGGCTCTATGAATGGCAGCATCATTTCTCCGAGCAATGCGACAATGAAACAAATGATACCATTGTCAGCATCTATTGCAAGTTGGAGATATACATCATCCGTTTCTGTCTGATCATTCAATTGGCACGATGGACGTGTGGAGAATGTGATAAGGAAGCCATCGACCTGCTGAGTGTAGAGCGAGCCATCCGATTGACAGAGTATTTCAAGAACTCTGCCATATCAGTGCAAAATATCCTCAACGAGAATATGCTTACAGCTCAACAACAAGCAATCGTCAACCGTCTTCCTGCAACATTCACCACGGCCCAAGCTCATGATGTCGCCAAAGAGAACGACATGAAGTCAAGGACATTGGAAAGATTTCTGAATGATAACATCGGAGTTCTATTTCGCAAAGAGAAACATGGAGAATATTCAAAGATTAACTCGTGACGGTATTGTCGGAATTGTCGCTTTTGGCGGTTTTAATACCCAAAGCGACAAAACCGACAGAACCGCCACATAAAAAAGAAATGAAATGAGTACACATAGATTCATATTAGAGCCATACAAAGGCATCGCTACCCGACATACATGTCCAGAATGTCATAAGAAACGTAGCTTCGCCCGATATATTGACACAGAAGGGAAGATTGAGTTTCCTCCTTACGTGGGTCGCTGCAACCATGAGCAAAGTTGTGGTTATCACTTCACTCCCAAGGATTTTTTTGAGAAGAATCCCGAAAAGAATGAGACATTCACAAAGGATGATACTATTTCATATAAGAAGAGAGAAATGCCGAAGCCATTACCCACTTCTTATATAGACGAGAACATCATGCGAAGTTCTCAGAAATGTTATGAGGCGAACAACCTTTTCTTGTTTTTATCTTCTCAATTCGGTGAAACAGCTACTCTTTCTTTGATGGAGAAATATCATGTCGGAACTTCCAAACACTGGACTGGTGCCACGGTATTTTGGCAAGTTGACAATCAAGGTAAGGTGAGAACTGGTAAGGTAATGCTCTATTATCCCGAGACAGGTAAGCGAGTAAAAGAACCATACAACCATATTTCATGGGTACACTCGCTTATCACCCACAAGGATTTCAATCTCTGTCAATGCTTCTTTGGTGAGCATCTTATCAATGTAGCCAAGACCAAGCCTATAGCATTGGTTGAAAGTGAGAAGACAGCCTTGATAGCCTCCTACTATCTTCCTCAATTCTTATGGATAGCAAGTGGTGGTAAGAATGGTTGCTTTAACACGAAGTCGTTATCTGTTCTGAAAAACAGAGATGTGATCTTATTCCCTGATTTGGGAGCGACAACAGTTTGGCAAGATAAGCTGCCAATGATGCAAATTCTCGGCATCCGTGCAACACTTTTCGACTTTTTAGAGCATCAAGCCTGCGAAGAAGATAAAGCTAAAGGCTTGGACATTGCTGATTATTTGCTCAAAATCAAGCCTGCAGAAGCAAAACTTCAAGCCCTCATCAAACAGAATCCTGCCATTCGGAAGTTGATAGATGTCTTCAAACTCGAAATTGTTGACGAGCCTCAACCACGTTTCCGCACTCGTAAAAGGCAACGTGGTTTCAGACTCTGAGATGATTTGAAAAATCGAGGTATCTGACGATAGCAAGTTATGTTTTGAGTTACTCAAAACCTTTCGAGTTACTCTCGAAAGCACTTGCCTATCGGTAGATACCTCTCCAAAGTCGAGTATCTGAATCAACCTATCGGTAAGTATTGATTTGCAAATATGATGATGAGTGACTTACTGACGTACTGATTCATTGTCGTATTGATATACAGGCAGAAAGTATTGTATATATGTTTATATGTATATCATTCATTTGAACAAACGTTAGAACGTTCTAACGGTAACCCCAAAAGAACACTCACAGTCTTGTAATCGCAATGACTCTCAATACAGCGAGTAGCAAAACTGTGGCGTAGCCCATGGAATTTTAATCGCGGAATATCCAACTGCTTCAATAGCTTGTTAAAATAGTTGCGATACGTTCTTGGCTCAGTCGGTTTTGTGTTGTTCGTGAGGACATAGTAGTCCTTTGTAGATTCAATTATAATAGAAGAACTTGCCCATTATTGTTTTTCCAGCCATTTTTTAACACACCTTATAGCCCTGATTTGTTCGCTTTCGCTAAACTTAGAATCGTCATTCGTTTCATTTCCTTCCAGAACAGCTTCATAAAGAACAAGAAAATAAAAATCGCAAGGGTTTATCATTCGTTCCATAATTAGTGGAACTATTTGTTTTCCCATTGATTTGAGAGGAATGAACTCAGGCAATTTTGCATATGAATGTATGCTTGCACTGTATAGTGTCTTAGGATTATGGTCTATTGCAAAATTCCATTTATCCACTAAAACTGCAAAACGATTTCTTATGCTATCTGGTACTTGTGAAGCCAATTCTTTTATTTTCTCTTTTTCTGTATTTGTTAGAAAATCCCTTGTTGATAGGCTGTCTTGTTTGTTGTCAGCATTGGAATTCCAAATATTCTCTGGTTCATGTACAGTTTGCAATGGTACTTTAACAATAGAGTCAGAAGCCACTTTCTCATAGTCCTTTGGTGAGTGATTGGTTTGTTCCTTAAAACTTAAAAAGAAAAAATTTCTTCCCCAACCATTACCAAATATAACATCTAAAGGTTCTCCTGTATCTTTCCATATTCTGACTCTTGCTGCAAATCCAAAATCAAATTTAACGGCAGTACTATCATATGTAAAAGTTACAGTATAGTACTTTCTTCCTATCTGTTTTTTTATTTCAGGAAAGCTGTCCCCATAATCCTCCTTTTGGAAAACTTGAACATCCGATACGTTAGCCTCTTTAAAAAATGGAACATACGCAGGACCAAAGGTCAAAGCCACGTTTCTTGCGCTATTTACAAGAGTACTATTGTCTAAGACCTCTGGTCGCTTGCATGAACTCAAGAATAGTGTACATAATACCACTATTCCCCAAACTACAATTATTATAGATGGTATTTTTTTCATAATTCGTAATTTTTAATATTTATATATGTGTGAAAATATAATTATAATTGACTGTTTGAATGCAATTTTTAATTTGCATTTCGCATGAACATGTTACCAATGACTTGATTATGTCTTTGCCTTCTTATTTTAAGATTGCACTTTCACTATTTTGATGTTTGTAATCTGGTGACTTTGATGTCTTCTTGCCATAGTCAAAACTATAAACAATTTTCAGATTTGCATACTGATTATAACTACGACTTTGATCTATTTGTTTGAAAGAATAATATGATGCAGATAATTCATCTACAATGTTATTCTTCATCATGAATAAATTGTTTGCATTAGCTTCGATAGCCCAATTTCCATGATTCCACATTACCGATAGTTGATACCGCCAAAATGTCTTTCTACTAATCTGGCTGTCTATCAAATCTCTTGCCGGTGACGCTATGGATGCACCAAAAGAAAAATCCCGAACATAGTAGTTTATCATAGCAGTCCCAGAGAATGCAGACAAATTACGATGCTCTGCTCCTCCTCGAACTAAATGTTTAACCCATTGACCGGATAACTTCATATTAAGTGTACCAGAGGGTTTATAGGTTATAGACATATCTGCACTGGGACGATGATAGATACAGTCATCTCTAAAAGTGCTAATAAGATGCCCGTCTCGAATATAGTAATCCGAAATAATCGAATGATTCTGGTAAAAGTATGACACTCCCGTTTGCAAAGCGAATTTATTAAAGTTCAATGTATGGCTTAATCGCGGATTCAAAAGTATTGAATTATCCATGTTAGAATTACCTTTGAGAATGATGATAGGATCTATCTGCTGTTCTACATTGTTAATCGTATTTATTCTCGGATAGGTGTTTCCCAAAGCGAACATAAATTGAAGTTGCTGTACTTTATCTATCCTATAAGTAGCCCTTGCTTGAAGTCTCGGAGTAAGATGATTGATTGACTTCATCCCCTCCAAACGATATGTTAGAAATGACAGTCCAGGATTAATATCAAAGAAAAAACTCCCTAAACGTTGGGAATAGTCTGCAAAAAGGATGGTTTCGGACGAATGCAAATTTTGATTATATGCAGAAGTCCCAATGTATTCGGAATCACTAATTCTCATGAACTCGTATAAACTGAAAGCCAATCTATTTCTATGACTGAACGCCATAGAATAATTTGCATTCGCTTTGATGTAATAATAATCTTCCTTGACAAGTGAACGAAAAGACACATTATCATCGTTATAGAGACGGTCATAATCGTTTCGAGAATAATATCCATCAAAAACATAATCCAACGATTTTGTGTTAGAAAATGTGTGCAATCCGTAAAAATAGACACTTGGACGATAAGATTTGTTTCTAGTGTTAATGTCCAAAATGCTACCGTTCTTGATTGCAGCAGCAGTTTTCCAATACTCCGTCATTCCATTATTGACACCGTTTTTTGAGGCATTCCATGCCATACCACCTCTAAGCATCCAAATATATTTTCTTCCTCGGTTGCTGATTGATGCCTGTACATATTCTTCCGTTTGCCTATTGTCAGCATTATTGTAATGCTGCAGTCTATTCATTTGATAATCAGGGAAAATAAAAGTCTCATTCTCGTCCATAGACGATTTTGGATTTTCCAAAGAATATCCAGCCCAAAGGTTAAAACTTTTGGTTCCTGTAACAAATTTCGAAATAAGATTGTAATCACCATAGAGATAGCCTACATTCTGAGACGCATCAAGTTGCGTGTAGCCACCATTGTTGAGTGGTTTCATTATTATGTTTATAGCATATGCATCTTTTGCATATTTACCATTCGGCACATCAAAATATTCCACTCGAGAAACGTTCTTCGGTCTTAAAGACTGTACCTCTCGAAAATCAACTTCACGCCCATCTATATAGAGAGTCGCAGCCCCATTGGGAGTTGTCACACTTCCAGTCGAACGCTCGACAGACACTCCCGGAATCATGAGATTGCTCAACAGATCATAACCAGTTACAGCATGTTTACGTTGCTCTTGTGTAGGAATAGCAAGGATATGATCACCTTCTCTTGTAAGATAAGATGACTTTACAACAACTTCATCAAGTTCTTTGCCTTGAATAAAAGTTTTAGTTGTATCTGGTTTCTGTGCATAAGTTACGTGTAGACACAAACTCATCATGATGACTAACAATGCTTTCATCTATTAATTTTTTATTGTTTTTATTCTTATAATCAATATGCCTTCTTCTGTACTTAAAAAGACCATACCTTTAACTCTTTAACTACTATTACCAAAACTTTTGCATGAAAATAACGTAACAGACAACGTTCGTCTCATTCATTTCGAGATTGGATCTGTTTTGCCCATAATACTAAGAATGTACTCTTCTCCAGAATATCCGTCAATTTCTTGGACAATTACATTGTCAACAATAATAGATTCGAGTTCCAGTTGGATCCTTCCTGGAGAGATAGGGCGCTTGTCTGCATCAAAAACAAATTGCGAAGGACATTTAAAGTTGAAAAGCACAAGATGCTGCTTTCCGCCATAGTTCAGTGTCACAGGTACTTTGCTATCGCTATATATGATTTTCCCCATTTTGCTCGCTTCTCCTGTTTCTTCGTCTGAGCTTGCAAAAGAATAAGGTATCGAAATATCATAATCGGGCAACAGCTTGACTGCTTCTGCCAATTTAGTATCTTTTATGACAAAACTTATCCAGCTGATTGGGACTTGCTGTAAGGTGACAGTCCGGTTTTCGTACCCTCCAAAAGTGTAGTGGATGATAGGTTGACCATTTTCTGTGACCTCACCCTTCCATAAACTTTTATAATCCAACTGTTCTTGCGATGCATTATAGATTACAGAAATGAATATACTGCTGTATTGTCCTTTAAGTTCATTACTCAGCTCCTCAATTACACTTTGACGCTGGAAGTAAGATTCTACATAAGTAGGATCCTCATGGCATCCGCTTAAACTAATCATGGCTGAAATAGCCACAATGACCATTGAAATCTTTTTCATTACTATTGTTTTTATTATATAACGGCGAGACTATATTATTATTGTTATGTTCAGAGTCTATCGTATAGTTTACGTTTGCATCGTAACCATAAGCTTTCTTGGTTGCCTCAAGTTCGTTGTCCGTCATGCGCTGATAAATCACCATGCCGTAGAATGGTTTCAGTTTTCCATTCTCATCGGTTGCATCGCCCAGTTTCTGCATGGTGTGCATTTGCAAATAATTTGACTCTGTTTTTGTGAGGAGTAAAACTTGCATATAGCGGCTTTGCATACTTTGACTTGCCGAACCGCGCATGATGAATCCTGACACAGCATCATAAAACCATTCTGTCTTGTTATATGACTTACCATCGGTATCGCCATGGTGGAAACCTATCAGATGACCGTCTGACTCAAACCAATAATCCATATATCCACCGCCATAAACTGTCTTGCGGTAGTCTGTTTGTGAAAGTCTGCCGTTATCCTGCACTTTATACATGCCTATGACTTTCCATCCATAGCCCTTTACCTTATTTTCAATGTCAGCAGCACTTACGGGCTTTAATCCTTTAAACACACAGCATCCATCGTTGTTAATAATATAAGTCCTATCGAACTCATAGTCAATAACTGTAACTGGTCCGCTAGGTTCCTCAGTCATATCACAACCTGTAAAAGAAACGATGCTGAGCATAGCCATCAAAAAAATCCAAATCCTTTTCATTGCTTACTTTATATTTATGTATTAAGTTCTTTTTCTTGAAATTTGTATGTATTATCCTCTATTGATTCGTTCCACCAATTCGTCTGGTGTAAGTATCTCCATCTTGGAGAAACCAAACCACTTCTTGCCCAAGTCCTTTATGGATGCTCCTATGTGATACACATCATTGTCTATACAAAGGAAGCGGTCATGTGATAAACGGAATGTTTCAACATCAATCGGTGCATATTGAGCATTATGACGGTCTATGTCGAGTTGGAACTGACGGCTTATCTGCTG
>ENA-UEPD01001794-UEPD01001794.1-human-gut-metagenome-genome-assembly--contig:-NODE-1794-length-10665-cov-810.059501_pt1 | contig 10665 bp, 10 predicted proteins | sample MGYA00242895_ERZ507906 | MGnify/ENA primary metagenome ERZ507906 (study PRJEB26167, sample SAMN06115416) | human gut metagenome | host: Homo sapiens | place: China:Guizhou | collected 2015-03-03... | reverse complement strand
GGAACATCTTAAGAAGAACCGTAAAGATTATACTACCGCACGTTCACTGACACAGTTGGTAGGAAAGCGCCGCGCATTGCTTAACTATCTGTACGACCGCGATGTTAATCGCTACCGTGCTATCATCAAGGCCCTCGGCCTCCGTAAGTAATACGCACAAGGCACTAAAGCTTAAGACAACACAAGGTCCCGACATTTCCAAGTGGAAATTTCGGGACCTTTGCGTTTTGTATGGAAAAATATTCGTAACTTTGCAAAAGTTTTTTAAGGTATAAAATAAATGCAAGACATTAGAAACATTGCGATTATTGCCCATGTCGACCATGGCAAGACCACACTTGTGGACAAGATGATGTTGGCGGGCAAGCTGTTCCGCGACGGCCAGGATAACAGTGGCCAGGTGTTGGACTCCAACGACCTGGAGCGTGAACGAGGAATAACCATCCTTTCCAAGAACGTTTCTATCAACTGGAAAGGTACGAAAATCAATATTATCGACACCCCGGGTCACTCCGATTTCGGAGGAGAGGTGGAGCGAGTGCTCAATATGGCAGACGGATGCATCCTGCTCGTCGATGCCTTTGAGGGCCCGATGCCACAGACACGCTTCGTGCTTCAGAAGGCATTGCAGATTGGTCTGAAGCCCATCGTCGTTGTAAACAAGGTGGACAAGCCCAACTGTCGCCCTGAGGAGGTCTATGAGATGGTGTTCGATCTTATGTTCTCTCTCAACGCTACAGAGGATCAGCTCGACTTCCCCGTTGTTTACGGTTCGGCAAAGAACGGTTGGATGGCTGAGGACTTCAATGCTCCTACAGACAATATCGACTATTTGCTCGACAAGATTGTGGAGATTATCCCCGCACCTAAGGTGCTCGAAGGCACACCGCAGATGCTTATTACGTCGCTCGACTATTCGAGCTACACCGGTCGCATCGCCGTAGGTCGTGTTCATCGTGGCACGCTCAAGGAGGGAATGAACATCACCATCGCTCATCGTGACGGATCATTGGAGAAGACACGCATCAAGGAAGTGCACGTATTCGAGGGTATGGGTCAGAAGAAAGTGGACGAGGTTCACTCTGGCGACATCTGTGCCATCGTAGGTCTGGAGCGCTTCGAGATCGGTGACACCATCTGCGACTTCGAGAATCCCGAGCCGCTGCCTCCTATCGCCATTGACGAGCCTACAATGAGCATGCTCTTCACCATCAACGATTCGCCCTTCTTCGGTAAGGAAGGCAAGTTCGTTACATCACGTCACATCAACGACCGTCTTCAGAAAGAGCTTGAGAAGAACCTCGCTCTCCGCGTCCGTCCTTTCGAGGACACCACAGATAAGTGGATTGTCAGCGGACGTGGCGTACTCCATCTCTCTGTCCTCATCGAGACAATGCGCCGTGAGGGCTACGAGCTTCAGGTGGGACAGCCGCAGGTTATCTACAAGGAGATAGACGGACAGAAGTGTGAGCCTATCGAGGAACTCACCATCAACGTTCCCGAGGAGTTCGCCAGCAAGATGATTGATATGGTGACACGCCGTAAGGGAGAGATGACATCCATGCAGACTCTCGGCGAGCGCGTTGACATCGAGTTCGACATTCCCTCACGTGGTATCATCGGTCTGCGTACCAATGTGCTCACAGCCAGCCAGGGCGAGGCCATCATGGCACACCGTTTTAAGGAATATCAGCCGTACAAGGGCGAGATAGTACGTCGTATGAACGGTTCGATGATAGCCATGGAGACCGGCACAGCATACGCTTATTCCATCGACAAGCTGCAGGATCGCGGCAAGTTCTTCATCGATCCGGGTGAGGAAGTCTACGGTGGTCAGGTAGTAGGCGAGCACGTTCACGACAACGACCTCGTCATCAATGTCACCAAGGCTAAGCAGCTCACCAACGTGCGTGCCAGCGGTTCGGACGAGAAGGCCCGCGTTATCCCGAAGACCGTGATGAGTCTTGAGGAATGTCTTGAGTATATCAAGGGCGACGAGCTGGTGGAGGTTACTCCTAAGAACATCCGTATGCGCAAGATTATTCTTGACCATCTTGAGCGTAAGCGCAACAACAAGGACTAATTTCTTGTAAATCGAATATATTTTCAGAGTGTTTCAAGGCTGTGAAGTCTCGGAACACTTTTTTTGTATATACGCCTTGCTAATAAATCTTGCGCCAGATACAATAATCTGGCATTTCTCCGTTATTATAATAACAAGACACAGCAATAATAGTATCATACAGTTATGACAATAAACCGTAATCACATTAAAAGAATCTTCCTCGCCTTGTCGTTGCTGGCATTTACCGTAGCGTCGTACGCCCAGCACCCTGCGGCTGGCACCTTCTCCGTCATCCCGCGCCTTGGCGTAAGCCTGTCATCGCTCTCCGGTATGATGATAAAGACAACGGACGCAGTGGAGCATTCGCCGCATTTCAAGCCCGGTGTAGTGGCTGGTGTCGACTTCGACTATCAGTTTATGCCCAATCTCTCGGTCATGGTGGGCGTGCGTTATTCGCAGCAGGGATGTAAGTATGACAACACGAAGACAGAGACCACCACGCTGGACGGCAATCATCAAGTCGTCAGCATCACTGGCTCTGGATATAGCGACTGGAAAACTCAGCTGCATCTCCTAACCGTGCCAATTATCCTGAACGGATACATCGGTCCGGGTCTTGCCATCAAGACGGGTGTGGAGATAGGCTTCCCGCTGTCTGGACGCATGAAGTATACAGAGACCGGCTACACCACCAACGACAAAGGTGTGACCGTCTACACTAAGCCCGAGTATTTCGATTGCGACCTGAAGCCTGCGCTTTCCAGCGTGTCCGTAGCCATTCCCGTGGGCGTGAGCTACGAGTTTTCCAACGTGATAATAGACGCCCGTTATAACTTAGGCCTCACCAATCTGCATGGCAAGCTCGACTTTGGTGACAAGGTGAAGGGTAGGGTGGCTGAATTTACAGCTGCTTACAGATTCAAGTTGTAAACAAATCGTCGGACAAGATAAAACAAAACAAGATAATAAAAAACGAGAGTGTGACAATGAAGATTGACACACTCTCGTTTTTCGTATTATATAGCTCCAACATTATATAGCTTTACACAGCTACGTCCCTTACACCAGATGGCTGATCAGTTCCTCACGGTCGCCTTCGAGCATATCGATGACCGGAACCTCCACCATTGTGTAGCAACCCGGCTGCAGGCGCATCGTGGCGCGAGCCACGTTGACGAGCACCTGACCCGTAAGGGCAGGATTGTTGATACTCATTATGAACTCCATGCGCTGGTTCTGAGTCTTGCCGCTCACACCCTTGCGAGTGAGATGAACGCCGTGTCCCATGTCGCGGACGGCGTCTACAGAGGGCACCTCGAATACGTGAGTCTCGTCGTTAGAGAAGTAGGGGTCAGCCTTGATGGCGGCAGTAACGTCCTCCAGCTTTGCGCCTTCCTCCAGTTCCACGTAAACCATACGGCGGTGCAGACCCTCGCCCTTAGGAATGGTCATGGAGAGAGCATTCTTCACGCCCTCCTTCGAGCGTACGCAAACGCTGTGACCCATTGACATGCCCGGTCCGAAGTTGGTGTAGCTGAGTCCCTTCGGAGCCAGACTCTGCATCAGAGTGCGGACAATCGAGTCAGAACCCGGATCCCAACCAGCTGAGATGATGCTCACGGCGTTGTGCTCCTTGCAGATGGGCATGAGCGTGCGGCGATAGCTGACGATGGACGAATGGATGTCGAAGCTGTCCACGGTGTTGATGCCCAAGGGCAGAATCTGCTTGGCATACTCCTCGCAAGAACGCGAAGGAGTGGCAAGGATGGCAACGTCCACGTCCTTCAGTTCGCGGATGTCCTTCACCACCTCATACTGTGCCAGCTCAGCCGGCTTGTTCTCAGCTCCGTGGCGACGTACGATGCCAGCCACCTCAAAGTCGCCGGCAGCCTCAAGCGCCTGCAATGTGTATTTTCCGATGTTGCCGTATCCTACTACGGCTGCTCTGATTTTCTTCATTTCTTTTATTTTTGCTTTTGATTATTGTTAATGTTGAGTTTCTTTTTTTCGGCCTACAAATTTACGCAAAAAAATTATTAGCCTTTCCTACTTGTTCATCTTTTTTACTTTTTTATTCCCTTTTTCTGACAATCCGTAATAAACACAGCATACTTGTGTTATGTATTGTCGTTGCATCGTGTGGATTTATAGATAAATGTAACGCTTGTCCATGCTTCACTGTCAAACGTCAATCCTTCCCCCACATCCAATCATTAAACATTCCTAATTATGACGCCACTTCCCCGATAACCCGTGGAAAATGCGTAACTTTGCACATTAATTATGAACAGAACTTTCCATCAGCAATTCAATTATCACGGGCTTGTCGTGCTGCTCCTTCTCGCAGCTTTGGCTTTGTGGTGTTTTCTTTCCCGACAGGGCATGTTGCCGCTCGTCGGTCTTTGTTGCCTTCTGCTCGGCGCCGCTGTCGTCGACCGGTTGGTTAATACCACCTATGTCTTCACTTCCGACGGCATGCTCACCATATCGCACGGTCGTCTGGGCAGAAAACTTGTCATCCCCGTGGTGCAGATAGTGAAGGTAACCCGTCGTCCCGCAACCCTTTTCACAGCCAGCCATCTCGTCATCGAGTATGGCATCAGCCGCATCACTTACGCCCAACCCTCTGACCAGAAAGGCTTCATTGAGGAGGTGAAGCGACGTCAGGACGAAAACAGCCTATAAAAGAAGATATATAAAGAACGGATATGTATTTCAATAACCATACATTTATAAATAAGGATACTTTTATTACTAAACTGCTCAGAGGCACCGTGCTCGTCATGGCGCTCCTTTCCACATTCTCTTACGTCCGTGCACAGGAGGTATATCTCGAAGACGACGACTCGCTCTCCGTGGATTCCATGTCCATGGACACCCTTTCTGTGCGTTCGCAGACCCTTCCGTGGCATCTTGCCGTGAAGGAAGAGCTCGACCACATGCTGCAGGCAGATATGTTCAGCACGTCGCAAGTGGGAATGATGGTCTACGACCTCGATGCCGACTCCGTGCTCTATGCCCACGGCGAACGCCAGCTCCTCCGTCCTGCCTCCACCATGAAGGTGCTGACAGCCATTGCTGCCATCGACAAGCTTGGCGGCAGCTATCAGTTCAAGACCGAGCTTTGCTATACTGGCGAGGTTAGTGACCGTACGCTCCATGGCAACATCTATTGCGTCGGAGGCTTCGATCCACGCTTCAATAACGACGACATGCGAGCCTTCGTGGAGGGCGTGCGCAAGATGGGAGTGGACACCATCCGAGGCTATATCTATGCAGACAAGTCGATGAAAGACTCCGACTTGGCAGGTGAGGGATGGTGCTGGGACGACGACAATCCTGTGCTCTCGCCCCTGCTCGTAGGCAGGAAAGACCTGTTCGTGGAGCGCTTCATACGCGAGCTTTCAGAAGCCGGCATCGTGGTGGAAGCCAATATCTCCGAGCGCCAGCGACCCGACGACGCCTTCTGCATTGTCAGCCGATTCCATACCATCGACCAGGTATTGATGAAGATGCTCAAGGAGAGCGACAATCTCTATGCCGAGTCGATGTTCTATCAGCTTGCAGCCGCCACTGGCAACCGTCCTGCGAAGGCTTCGCACGCTGCTTCCGTAGTCAACAGGCTCATAACAAAGGTGGGGCTTAATCCGCGCCGTTATCGCATTGCCGACGGTAGCGGACTTTCGCTTTACAACTATCTGTCTGCGGAAGTGGAGGTGGCGTTGCTGCGCTATGCCTTCCGCAATAACAACATCTACCTGCATCTCCATCCTGCGCTTCCCGAAGCCGGCGTTGACGGCACATTGCGCTCACGCATGAAGGGCACGTTCACGAGGGGCAATGTCTTCGCCAAGACAGGAACGGTGACGGGAGTTTCTTCGCTTGCAGGATATTGCACGGCAGCCAACGGACACCGTCTGGCATTCTCCATCATCAATCAGGGCGTAATGCACGCCTCCAACGCACGCCGCTTTCAGGATCGTGTCTGCACGCTCATCTGCCAACCCTAACCCTTCACCCATATACATCGCCCTCCTTTTATCCGTCACATAATATGATACAGCAAGAACTGGTATTCCAGATACGCCAGAGCTTCGGCTTCCTGCCCACCGCCGACCAGGAGAAGGCTCTCCAGACGTTCGCTTCATTCCTCACCGACCGCGACGACCGTGCCGTGATGATAATGCGCGGTTCGGCAGGTACGGGCAAGACGTCGCTCTCCGGTGCCATCGTGCGCACCATGCTGCGTCTGCGCCAGCGTGTGGTTCTGCTTGCGCCGACGGGACGTGCCGCCAAGGTGTTCGCCGTCAATTCGGGCACGCCGGCTTCCACCGTCCATCGCCGCATTTACCGTCAGAAAGCATTGGAGGGCGCTTTCTCGCTTGCTCCCAATATGCTCAGCGATACGCTCTTCATGGTGGATGAGGCTTCGATGATAGCCAACGAAGGACTGCCGGGCGGCGTGTTCGGAACCGGTAGGCTGCTTGACGACCTCATCCAGTTTGTCTATTCCGGCCGCAACTGTCGTCTGATGCTCATCGGCGACAAGGCACAGTTGCCTCCGGTAGGAGAGGAGGAGTCGCCGGCGTTGTGCTCCGACTTCATTGCCGGCTACGGACTGACCGTCTATGAGACTGACCTGCGTGAGGTGCTCCGTCAGAGCGAGCAGTCAGGCATTCTCTATAACGCCACCGTCATCCGCCAGATGATTACGCATGACGAGGTGACGCAGCTGCCGAAGATTCGTTTCAGCGGGTTCGCCGACATCATCTGCGTGCCTGGCGACGAGCTGATAGAGACGCTTGCCACGAGCTATTCGGAGGTGGGCATGGACGAGACCATGGTGGTGGCACGGTCAAACAAGCGTGCCAACATCTACAATCAGGGCATCCGCAATCAGGTGCTGTGGCGTGAGGAGGAGCTTACGTCGGGCGACTGGCTGATGGTGGTGCGCAACAATTATTACTGGACGGAGCAGGACAAGGCGTCTGCCGACCAGAAGGACAGCCATGCGCCGAGCTTCATCGCCAATGGTGACCGTGCCGTCATTCAGCGCGTCAGAAACCGCCGCGACCTCTATGGCTTCCATTTTGTCGACCTTTGGCTTCAGTTCCCCGACTATGACAATTACGAGATCCAGGTGACGGCGCTCACCGATTCGCTCCAGACCGAAGCGCCGGCCTTGACGCAGGAGCAGAGTCAGCATCTCTTCGAGCAGGTGATGCTCGACTATGCCGACATCCCGAGAAAGCCCGACCGCTTCAAGAAGCTGAAAGCCGACCCATACTATAACGCCTTGCAGATAAAATATGCGTATGCCGTGACGTGCCACAAGGCGCAGGGTGGTCAATGGGCGCACGTCTATGTGGATCAGGGATACATGACCGACGAAATGCTAACCCCCGACTACATCCACTGGCTCTACACCGCTTTCACACGAGCCACCGAAAAGCTCTTCCTCGTCAATTGGCCGAAGACGCAGAGCGATAGCTGACAGCTCCGCTGTCAGAATTAGAAATTTTGAATTAGGAATTTTGAATTGTGCGCCAAGGCGCATTGTGAATTGTTCAGTTTTGAATTAATAGGACGAAATCCTCTAATTCACAACTGAATAATTCAAAATCGCAGGCGAAGCCGAGAATAATTCCTAATTCAAAATTCAAAACTCCAAATTCGGACGGCATCCGCCGTCCGATAAACTGCAATTCACAAGGTTACAAGTCTAACATAGGAGGAGGGTAAAGTCAAAACTATACTTTACACTCCCCGTCTCTACCCGTTTTTTCTTTACATCTCCCAAAAACATAACTTTTTCTGTAGCAAACTCCACCTTTTTTGCGTCTAAAGAGCAGAAAGAGTTATAATACAACAAGCATATGAACACAACAGAGCAACAATTCTCGCAGTTAGTGAGAGACAACCGTAGCATGATATACGCCGTGTGCTATATGTTCTCCAACGATGCCGACGAGGTGGCAGACCTCTTTCAGGAGGTGCTTGTCAAGTTGTGGAACGGCTACGAGACGTTCCACGGCAAGAGCGACGTCAAGACATGGATATACCGTGTCACCCTCAACACCTGCATCACCATAGACCGCAAGAAACGAAGCCGCCGGAAAGCCTTACTGTCAATGGATGTAGACTATTTCAACAGTGAGGAAAAGTCAACCGCCCAAGTGCGTATGCTGCACGAGCGCATAGCCCGACTGCAGCCGCTCGACAGAGCCATCGTTCTGCTCTGGCTCGAGCAAATCAGCTACGACGAGATAGGCGACATCGTGGGCCTGAGCGCAAAGAACGTCTCTGTGCGTCTGGTGCGAATAAGAGTGCAACTGAAGAATATGTCAAACGAATAAAAACAAAACCATTATGGAAAACAATAATCAAAACACCGAACTCGAGCTTATGCGCTCGCAGATGGAAGACTTCAAGGCGCAGCTCGACAAGCAGAAGATAGTGAACGAGAAGATGATTATAGGCTCGATGAAGAAGAGCATGTCATGGATAAAGCGCTATGTCTACTTCGAGTGCTGCCTCGTGCCGCTCATCGCCGTGTCGTGGCTCGCTATCAAGGAGTACGCCCACTTTTCGTGGCCAAACTACGCCTTCCTCATGACTATGGTTATAGTAGACGTCATAGCCGACTACCGCATCAACGTCTCGGCTATCAGCGACGCCGACTACAGTCGCGACAACCTTCTCACCACCATGAGCAAGCTCACACGCATGAAGCGCCAGCGCTCTATATGCATGATGATTTCGATGCCGGCATTGATTGTCTGGCTCTTGTGGAGCGGCATAGAGGCGTGGATGTACATGCCAGCCGACGCACCCGACATTATGCGAGGCACTGTATACGGCGGTATTGTAGGCGGTGTCATCGGTGGCGTATGCGGTTTGATCTTCGCCTTCCGTATCTTCTTCAAGATGCAGCGCACGAACGACGAAGTGATAAGTCAGATTAACGAGCTTAACGCATAAATTTCTCTCTCTTTCCTGCCCAGTACGTTGTGAAGTGTACTGGGCTTTTTGTTTCTTAAGCCTTCTTGAATCGCCGTGACCTCTATGGCTTCCCTTCGAGCAGGTGATGCTCGACTATGCCGACATCCCGAGAAAGCCCGACCGCTTCAAGAAGCTGAAAGCCGATCCATACTATAACGCCTTGCAGATAAAATACGCGTATGCCGTGACGTGCCACAAGGCGCAGGGTGGTCAATGGGCGCACGTCTATGTGGACCAAGGCTACATGACCGATGAAATGCTAACCCCCGACTACATCCACTGGCTCTACACCGCTTTCACCCGAGCCACCGAAAAGCTCTTCCTCGTCAATTGGCCGAAGACGCAGAGCGATAGCTGACAGCTCCGCTGTCCGAATTAGGAATTTTGAATTGTGCGCCAAGGCGCATTGTGAATTGTTCAGTTTTGAATTAATAGGACGAATTTCTCTAACTCACAACTGAATAATTCAAAATCGCAGGCGAAGCCGAGAATAATTCCTAATTCAAAATTCAAAATTCCTAACAGGCTTCGCCTTGAAACAAATTGTCACAAAAGTTGTCTCTATTGTCTCTATTGTCGTTAAAAAATAGTTATTAACTCAAGCAAGCACTCGGAGATATTCATTTCTGTTTTTCATCCCAACTGGCTTATAATTCGGAAATTTTATCTAAATTTGCATTAAGAGCATCCCTGAATGCTTATTAATGTATAATCCCAAAAAGATACTACGTATGAACAAAATGCTTAATATCTCGCTTATGGCATTGGCGTTTGCCTCTGCCTCACTTAACGTTTCTGCGCAGACTGACGCTGCGACACCTGCCCAGCAGAAGGCAGACGTTGACCTTGACGCCAAGTACGCCACCAATCTTCTGGAGGTTGGATCGCCGGCACCGGACCTTGCCATTCCGTCGCTTGGCGGCGGTTCGGTAACTCTCGCTGACTATAAAGGCAAGTATGTTGTCGTTGACTTCTGGGCATCGTGGTGCCCCGACTGCCGCAAGGATGCGCCCAACATCGTAGCCCTTTATGAGAAGTTCCACAAGAAAGGCGTGGAGTTTCTCGGTGTTTCGTTCGACAGAAACCAGGAGTCGTGGAAGAAGGGAGTGGAGGCGCTTGGTTTGCCTTACACGCAGGTGAGCGACCTGAAGAATATGCGCGAGTCTGATGTGGCACAGGCTTACCACATCTCATGGATTCCAACGGTCTACGTCATCGACCCACAAGGTAACGTAGTCCTCGCCACAGTAATGTCAGAAAAGGTGGCAGCATATCTCACTTCTGTGTTTCCAGACTGCGAGTAAAAATTAATTGAGAGTTGATATTTAAAAGTTGAGAGTTATGATATGCCGATAAACACGTGAATATTATTGTGTTATCAACATATCATAACTCTCAACTTTTAAATATCAATTCTCAACTGATAAGTTATTTCTCCGGCACTTCTGCCATTGTCTTCTTCAAGAGTTCCCAGAAGGGAGCTACGGTCGGGATGAGGCAGCGCTCTATTGTGGTGTGCGGTGAGCGGAGCGTAGGACCGAGCGAAACGACGTCGAGGTTAGGATACTTGCCGAGGATTACGGAGCACTCCAGACCTG
>ENA-UEPD01001791-UEPD01001791.1-human-gut-metagenome-genome-assembly--contig:-NODE-1791-length-10689-cov-7.017245_pt1 | contig 10689 bp, 7 predicted proteins | sample MGYA00242895_ERZ507906 | MGnify/ENA primary metagenome ERZ507906 (study PRJEB26167, sample SAMN06115416) | human gut metagenome | host: Homo sapiens | place: China:Guizhou | collected 2015-03-03... | reverse complement strand
CCCATATTGGCTTTTGGCAACTAAAGGCTATGGATTTAGCGTTGAGGACATAGATATGTCTTGTCCGGCTGATTTAGAGCCTTATTCAAAAGCTTATATGCTTGCACAAAAAGAAGCTGACTCTAACATGTGGGCCTGGTGGGGCACATACGGATTAAGCGCAACTCTTACAGCTATCGACAGAGCCTTAAATAGCAACAAGGCAAGAGCAAAATACATTGAAAAATCATTAAATGAGCAATACTCAAAAGATAACGAGCCTAAATACAAAGAGTCTAATGAGGAAATTGCCGTTTATGAGATGAAACAACGAATTAATGCATTAAGACAGTCGGGACTACCTGAAAGTCCTGATTAATGAGGTGAAAATATGGCATATAAAGGAATTGACGTATCGTCATATCAAGGAAATATTGATTGGAGCAAGGTTAAGTGGGCCGGAGTGCAATTTGCAATCCTTAAAATAATCCGCAGAGACCTTAATCCGGATAAAACCTTTGAAGCGAATTGGAAAGGCTGTACTGATGTAGGAATGCCGATACAAGGTGTTTATAACTACTCATACGCTACAACAGTAGACAAGGCAAAAACAGATGCACAGAGAGTGATTGAGGTACTTAACGGAAGAAAAACTTTCGTTTGGTTAGATGTTGAAGATAAGTGCCAGCAAGGACTCGGACAGACACTTATTGATATTATCAACACATATCAGAGTGTTATCAAGAGCGCCGGGCTTAACTTTGGTGTATACACAGGACTCAGCTTTTACAATCAGTACATTACGCCATACGCAAATCAGATTAATTGTCCGTTTTGGATAGCACGTTATCCGTCAACTAAAGGAATGTCTATTGGTGATGAGCCTAATAGTGCAAAGAAGCCTGTTATACAGCATCCACTGTATGGCTGGCAGTATTCTAGTGCATTTACCTGTAGCGGTCTGAATAACAGCACTGACGCTAGCTTACTTTATGTTGAGCTTGGTAAGGGTGACGGAATAGAGAATAATCCGGCACCAACAGCAACTCCGACACCAATAGCAACTCCGGTAAAGAATAACGCTTGGAAAGGCAATGAGGAGTATTATCTCGATAATGATGATGTAAGAAAATGGCAACATGCCATGAACATCGGATTTGACACAAATGAGCTTAAAGAGGATGGCAGATTTGGAGTTAATTCACAGAGATTTGCTAAAAATCACAATCTGTGGAGCGGTCAGAAGCATAACTGCCCGACGGCCATTAAGTGGTTGAGAAAGACTCTGCATGACAAGTATCATTTTTACAAGCTTGATACTGATTACGGCAAGTGGACGGATTATCTCACCAAATGTGTCATGGTATTTCAAAAGAATAGGGGCCTTAAGCAAGACGGATATGTTGGATTGATTACAACATACTATCTGCTCAAAGACTAAATACATGAGAGCTACTTTAGGGTAGCCCTCTTTTTTATTACATACAGGGAGGTGAGAAAATGGCAGAGAGCATTGAGCTTCAAATCAAGTCGGACGCGCAACAAGCGACTAAAGCCATAGGCAATTTACAAAGTAAGTTGCAAGGGCTTGGAAGTACTCTCAATTCCCTCAATGGTGCAAGCATAAGCAATTTTGCGAGTGGAATGTCACAACTTGCAACATCACTTAGAAGTGTGAGCAGTATTGACACTCGTACTTTTAGCAAGATTGCAACCAACATGGAGAAGCTCGGCAACCTTGATACTGCAAGACTTGTCAGCTCGGCAAGTGCTTTAAAGAGCATGGCAACAGAATTGTCGGGTTTTGCGAATATCTCAAAGCAATCAGCAGAGATTACACAGCTAACGGCTTCAATCTCAAAGCTCGGTTCAAAATCAGCCGGTTATGCTGCGGATAACATCAGGAACCTTGGCAGTGCCTTGAAAGAGGTAATGACAACATTATCTAACGCACCGAGAGTCAGCAACAATATAATTCAAATGACTAACGCACTTGCTAATCTGTCACAACAAGGCTCAAAAGTTGGTTCGGCTAGCAGGTCACTTGTAACAGGCCTTTCAAACACAACAAAGTCAATTAAGAGTACAAGAAGTGGATTTAGGGGCTTGGCTTCAACTATCGGTAAGTTTTACGCAACTTATTGGTTGGTTATGCGAGCTGTTGGAAAAATAGGCAGTGCAGTTGATTTAGCGAGCCAATTAACAGAGGTTCAAAACGTAGTAGATACCACGTTTGGCGATATGGCAAGCAAGGTTGATGATTTCACGAAAACATCAATTCAAGATTTTGGAATGTCGGAGCTGACAGTTAAGCAAATATCAAGCCGTTTCCAAGCGTTAGGTACCTCTATAGGTATTTCATCAGAACAAGTGGCAAATGGTACGGCAGTGGCGAATAAAGCTCTTATGAGCCAAAATAACACGCTATACAAGACTACAGACAGTATGGCTGATATGTCACTTAATCTTACAAGGTTAGCTGGTGACATGGCTTCATTCTACGATGTAGACCAAGCTGATGTTGCAAAGAGCTTACAATCCGTTTTTTCGGGAACAATAGCACCTTTGAGGAGATACGGACTTGATTTAACGCAAGCCACACTTTCAGAGTGGGCTATGAAAAACGGACTTGACGCAAATATCAAGTCAATGACACAAGCCGAAAAGGTACTCTTAAGGTACAACTATGTCATGGCAAATACACAAGCTGCGCAAGGTGATTTCGCTAAGACCGCGAACACCTGGGCTAACAGTGTAAGAGTCCTTAAGCAAGAGTTTCAAGCATGGGGCAGTATCATAGGTAGCGTAGTAATCAATGCTCTAAAACCATTTGTTCAAGCCTTAAGCAAAGTAATGCTCAAGGTTATCAGCTTTACAAGAACTGTAGCTGACGCACTCGGAGCAATCTTCGGATGGACTATCGAGATAAGCGGTCGCGGTGCCACGGCTGACGGCATGGAGGACATAGCTGACGGAGTGGGCGATATTGGTGATAACGCTGATAGTTCCAATAAGAAAGCCCAAAAACTGAAAAAGACATTGCTTAGCATAGATGAGATACACGCACTTGACGATAACAGCGATAGTGGCAGTGGTGGCGGTTCAGGCAGTGGCGGTTCAGGTAGCGGTGGAGCTGGCGGTGGCGTTGATAGCTCACTGAAAAAGACCGATGGATTGATCGAAAAATATAAATCATCAATCAAAGACCTTTACTCACTCGGAAAGTACATCGGTGACGCTCTTGCGAGTGCTATGGAGAGCATTGATTGGAAGAAGATTTATCAGAAAGCTGACAATTTCGGAAAAGGACTTGCAGACTTCCTTAATGGTTTAATCAGCCCAAGGCTCTTTTACGATTTAGGTGCAACAATAGCCGGTTCGCTAAACACAGCTTTGCATTTCCTCAATTCATTCGGCACAACATTCGATTGGACTAATTTTGGCTTGTCGATTGCTAACGGCATTAATGGATTTTTTGAGAATTTTGATTTTGCGTTACTAGCAAAAACTATTAACGCATGGGCACAAGGAATATACACCATGCTAACCACGGCAATTAAAAATGTGTCGTGGAAAGACGTACTCAAAGGAATTACGGACTTTTTAAGCAATTTAGACATTAAAACTGTTGAGATAATAGTTGGCACATTGCTGATAAAAAAGATAATTTCGTTAAAATTGGGTTCAGTGGCACTCGCTTTTATTGGAAAATCATTATCAAAAGCGATAGCACAGGCAATAGCTTCAAAAATTGGATTTGAGCTTGTAGAAGGAGCTGGCATTGGAACGGCAATAATGCAAGCATTTAAAACCATTTTTGCTTCACTATCAACAAATCTTGGATTACTCATAGAGGGATTATTCAGTGGTTTAAGTTTGGGTGATGCAATAACGGCTGCATTCGGAACAGGGGCAGCAGACCTATTAGCAACAATCGGCTCTGCTTTTTCGGCAATAGCCGGAACAATTTTATCTATTGTGAATTTTGTCAAAATGCTAAAAGACGGATTTAGCTGGGTAAATGAGATTTTAATGGTGATAGGTGTTGCATTAGCCACAATCGGAGCAATATTAGCTGGCGTGGCAGCATTGCCAGCAGTAATTGTTGGAGCAATAGTGGCGGCAGTATCAACAATCGTTGTTTTAGTAAAAGATAATTGGAACACAATTTGTGAACTATTTTCAACGGTTGGCGATTGGTTCAATGGAAATGTCATTGAGCCTGTAGTTTCGTTTTTTAAAGATATGTGGAAAACCATAAGTGGCTTTTTCGGTTCTCTATGGAAAGACATAGTAACTGTGTGGCAAGGAGCTTCGAAATGGTTTAGTTCCACAGTAATTGAGCCGATAGTTGGCTTTTTTAAAGGCTTTGCTACACGAGCACAACAGATTTTTCAAGGTGTTTGGATAATAATTCAAGCAATTTGGATAGTAGCTTCAAGCTGGTTTAATAATAATGTGATTACTCCAATTTCAAATCTGTTTAACTTTTTAAAAACGTTTATACAGACAACGATACAGACAGCAAAAGATTTTGTATTTTCAACATGGCAAGGGGTGGCAAGTTGGTTTAGCGGTACAGTAATACAACCGATTTCAAACTTTTTTAATATGTTGAAAGCTGGCATAACATCGGCACTTAGCATAGCAAAGAACTTTGTTATATCTACGTGGCAAGGAGTAGCGAGTTGGTTTAATGGCAATGTTATTTCACCTATCACAAACTGCTTTAATATCATGAAAAACGGAATTACAAACGCGTTTAATTATGTGTGGAGTTCAATAAGAGGCGGCGTTACAGGAGCCATGAACTACGTTATTTCTAAAATAGAAAACGGCGTTAATTTTGTTGTCAGTGGAATTAACTCTTTATTAAGAGGATTTAACAAAGTTGTTTCTATGGCCGCTAAGGTGGCTGGTGCAAATTGGAACGGAGTATCGTTAGTCCCGAAAGTGCACATTCCAAGGCTCGCTAGTGGTGGAATTTTCCCGAGGGGAGAGGACGGCATGGCTTTTATTAATCACAATGAGTTAGTCGGTAAATTCTCAAATGGTAGAAATGTAGTTGCAAACAATCAACAGATTACAGAGGGAATTAAACAGGCTGTCATGGAGGGCATGGCACAAGTAATGATGAACTCTAACACTGGTGGAAATTCTGCACCTATCATCGAAAATGTGTTTAAGTGCGACAGTGAAACGCTCTATCGCATGACACAGGTAGGTAAAGCAAAGCACGGACAACGATATATTGTAGCAAATGAATTTGGCTAAGACACTCACCCTTGCGTGGGTGTCTTTTTGCGAGGTAACAATATGGCAATGATGTTAGTAGACGGAGTGGAATTACCTACTCCATCAAGCTTTGAATGGGGCTTGATTGATGTGTCTGCAAGTGATAGTGGACGAACACAAGACGGCAAAATGCACAAGAATAGAATAGCGCAGAAACGACAAATTAAATTGTCGTGGAATGGTACAGACAAGGCTAGGACAGCAAAGATACTTCAAATGGTAAATCCGGAATATATATCGGTAGCATATCCTGACGCTATGAGCGGTACTGATGAAACACGTACATTCTATGTGGGTGACAGAACTGCACCTATCAAGATATGGACTGTTGGCAATAAGAGGTATGAGGTATTAAGCTTTTCTCTCATAGAAGTATAAGGCGGTGATTTAATGCTTAACGTATCGGCTAAATGGCAAAGGGCAGTAATGCTTGACAATGACATAAACGTAAATTGCTTTGCCGACATAGTTACAACTAATGGTGAAAAAATCCCTATTAGTGATAGTGAGCTGTGGGCGAATGGCTTCGAGGTTAATGACTCAACATCAAGCAATGGCACTTTTACAATTGGGGCTTTGATTGCCGGAAAACTGAAAATTAAGCTGAATAACATTTACGAGGATTACAGCAAGTATGATTTTGACAAGGCAAGCGTAACAGCATACGTTTCAAAAAGCTTTTCTGACGGCACAAGTGAAAAACTAAAAATCGGTGAGTATAGAGTCAGTGAAACAAGCTATGACGGCTCACTCATAACGCTTACTTGCCTTGATAATATTAATAATTTCAATCGTGAGTATGACAGCAATTTAAGCTACCCTACGACATCTTATGAGGTAGTCAGAGACGCTTGCATTAAGTGTGATGTACCTTTTACTATGGCGAGATTCGACAACTCTGATTACGTGATTAACGAGATACCAAGTGACGATCAAAAACTCACATATGGACAGGCGATAGCTTACATCTTGCAATTAAGCGGATTATGGGGCAAGTGCGGTCACGATGGTGAATTACTTATCGGTTGGTATGATATGAGCCAGTTTGAAAGCCAAAATTACAATGGTGGAACTTTTAGCACAAAAACTACACCATACTCTGACGGAGATAGTGTTGATGGTGGAACATTTAAGTATTCTGATGGAGATAGTGCTGATGGCGGAACATTTACAGAAGCGAGAAATTACCACAATATTTATACGCAAAAAGACTTGAATGTTGCGACCGATGATGTTGTTATCACCGGGGTAAAGGTAACTGTAACCTCAAAAGAGGATAAGGCAAAAGATGTTAATGTACTTGCCGGAAAAGAGGGATATGCAGTCTCAATCTCTGATAATCCGTTTATTTCGGCAGGCAAGGCACAGACAGTTGCAAATTATATCTTCAAAAAAATAGGTGGCATGAGGTTCAGACCTCTTGACGCTACGCTCTTGTCAAACCCACTGATTGAGAGCGGAGATGTGGCGCTTGTGACAGACCGCAAGCAGAATACCTATAGCTGTTTTATTTCCAACCGAACATTTACAGTTGGAAGTGGCACTAAAATTTCGTGTGACGCTGAAAATGCTTCAAGGAATAGTGCTGATAAATTTAGTAATGAGACAAAGGCTATCGTACAGGCTAGGGAAGTTGCACAGGCAAAACTAAGTGTATATGATAAGCAAATGCAATTGCTGACACAGCTAATGTCTCAATCGCTCGGACTTTTTAAGACTGAACAGGTGCAAGAGGATGGCTCAATTATTTACATTATGCATAATAAAGCCGACCTTAATTCGAGCAACATACAGTGGAAAATGACGGCTAATGGCATGGCTGTATCAAGTGACTATGGTAAAACGTGGAATGCTGGAGTTGACAAAGACGGAAACGCTGTTTTCAATATTATGTCAGCTATTGGCATTAATTTTGACTGGGCGCATGGTGGAACACTCACTTTAGGCGGTGAGAATAACACAAACGGCAAGCAGTATGTCAAAGACGCAAACGGAAAGACACTTGTAACGCTGGATAACAAAGGATTGACACTTGATAGCAGTGTGAAAATTGCTTGGGATAATGTGGCTGACACTACTGCTAAAGTCACTCAAATAACCAAAGACACAGTGACTACAAGCTATGTAAATGCACTTGATGTTAAGGCTGGTTCAGTTGACGCGGAGGACATCACAGGAACAACAATTACTGGCAAGAATATTGTTGGCGGAACAATTGATATTGGAAATGGAGTGTTTGTAGTTGACAACGATGGAAAAGTAACCGCTTCAAATTTTAATATGTCCGGTGGAAGTATTGCACTGAACGGAAATTTAAGTAATTCAACGATTGATTTAACAGCTACTGACAATTCAGGAAACAATTATGAGCTTTGGATGAATGGTGCGGTCTTGCGAATTGTTAAAAATGGTGAGAATTTGATTACACTTTATGGAGTCACAGGCTCTATAGGTGCACAGACAATGTATGCTCAAGAGATAGGCTCTGATAAATTTAGAGAAACCGATAGAGGATATGCAATGTGTGGCAATGCAACAGGACATACATACCATTGTGACTGGGATGATACTGCTTTGTGGTTTCAAGTTGATGATGCTTGGGTATGGAGTTCGTCAGACAAACGCTTAAAAAAGAATATTAAAGCAATTAATCAAGATTACATTGATACAGTAGGCTCGGTCGATTTATTTCAATACAATCTTAATAGACAAGGATATTCAGACAAACCATTATATTTTGGAGCAATGGCGCAGGATATAATCGAGAACCTTAAAGATAAAGGACATGCCGATGAAAACCTTAATATGATTTTCAAGAATAAAGTCACATCGGATGATGATACGCTGTACTACGGCATGAACTATGAGCAATTTCTAATCTTAAGGCTTGCCGGAGACGAGCAGAAGATTGATAAAATGCAAAAACGCATAGATGAATTGGAAGATAAGTTTTCAAAATTGTGTCAGAAATTAGGCATTGATGAAAGCGAGGTGTAGCTTATGGCGATTCAAATGAGACGAGGGGCATACGCGGAGTTTGACCCCTTAAAAATGAAAGCCGGAGAATGGGCGGTATCGACTGACTCCGATACGAAAAAACAGCAAATATGGATGTGCTTCGCACCCGGAATAGTTAAGCGAATGGGAACTGTTGAGGATTTTGACGTTGAAATTCAAAGACTTATTCAGAACTATCTTGACGGCATAGCTCAATCCGTATCACAAGCTCAAAAATCAGCAGAACTTGCTGCAAACAAAGCTCAAGAATCAGCTAATTCTGCGAGTAACGCTAAGGCAAGCGAAACAAATTCTAAGACTAGTGAAACCAATGCGTCAAACTCGGCTGCAAAAGCAAAAAACAGTGAAACCAATGCCAAGACCAGCGAGACAAAGGCTAGGACAAGTGAGACCAGCGCATCAACTTCTGCAAGTAACGCTAAGACAAGCGAAACAAAAGCCAAAGTTTCTGAGACCAATGCTAAGAAATCAGAGACTAATGCATCTACAAGCGCAACTAACGCAAAGACCAGTGAAACTAATGCTAAGGCTTCTGCTACCAGCGCATCAACTTTTGCGAGTAACGCTAAGGCAAGCGAAACAAAAGCCAAGGCTTCCGAAACCAATGCTAAGACAAGCGAGACTAACTCTGCAAAGAGCGAGTCGGAAGCGCAAAAATACGCAGAGCAAGCCCAAGAAATATCTGAGAGCCTTAGCGGAGCATTAAGACCTCTTGGAACAATCAACTTTGCCGACTTGCCGAGCACAGCGGATGCTAATTCTGGTGATATGTACAATATAACTGGCCAATTTGCCACAACCACTGATTTTAAAGAGGGGGCTGGCAATATAATTCCTGCTGGAAGTAACGTGTATTTAACTGTTGATAGATATTGGGATGTGCTTGCCGGTACACCAGTAACAGGAGTAAAAGGCGCAAAAGAAGTATATTATCGCAGAGGAAATGTAAACATAACCCCTACCAATATCGGAGCGGTCGCAGAAGATGGAAATATAAGCGATACAACAGTTACTTTTGACGATACAACAACTAGAGCAAATCTTGTTTCTGGCGAAAAAGTGTCAGTCGGCTTCGGAAAAATTAAGAAGTGGTTCGCTGATTTGAAAAGCTTTGCCTTTAAAAATTTGGTGAATAACCTCACGACTTCTACCACTGGAAGCGCATTAGACGCGAGTCAAGGCAAGATTTTGAATGACAAATATGATGAATTAAACCAGCGTTTAGATAGTCTTTCAAATAAGCAAGATTGGAAAAAAATCGGAGAATTTAGAGATGTTAATGAGCATGTAATATCCAATATTAAAAATTATCAAGAATTAAGAGTAAATTTTATGCTTTTTTATTCAGGGGATTCATATATTACAAGAGATTACGTTTTCCCAGTATCAGAATCTAAGAATCTTGAATTCTTATTTTTAGACGGAAATTACTATGATAGTAATAATTACACTTCATGGTGTATAGTCTACAATACAGCAAGAAATAGTATTCAAAACAGATCTTCGTGGCTTCGCAGTGTAATACTTGGCAAAGATACAATTTGTCAGTGCGTTTACAGGGTTTATGGTAGATAAAATTATATTTTTGCAAAATAGCATTTTACACATAAAAAGAGAGGGCATAAGCCCTCTCGATTATTTTATAGGAATAGGGTTACAAAACAATCCTTGTTGTCAATATTCGACAAAATAAAGCACTTTAAAGTGCTACAGTAATGATGTTCTCAAACAGAGAACTCTTCAAGTTTCGGTAGGGCGGTGGAAAAATCTGCCGTCCTAATATTGATGTTTAAGAACAAATGTTCTATAATATGATGTATCGGAGGTGGTATTGTATGGAATATAAGGATGAAATAATTAAAATGATTGAGGGTGTGGAGGATAAAGACCTGTTGCTGTACTTGTACATATTTATTAAAGGAAAAATAGAGGCAGAGTAAAAACTCTGCCTTGTGGTTATATTTTCTTTTCCCAAACGTTACCGCACTTTGAACACACAAACTTTGTTTTGCCGCTCTTGCCTTTAATTCCGGTAGCAGTACCGACAACGGCACCGACAGGCCCGAAGAGACCACCTACTGTGTTACCAACAAGTGCTTTACCGAATGAGAATTTTTTCTTGGTATCAACAGGTATGCCAACACCATCGCAGCCCCATTTAGGACATTTAACAGTTTTACTCATAATAAAATACCACCTTTCTTATTAATTTAATTTATTTTGAGTATTTTTCATACATCATATCTATTAAATTCATAATATTTTCTTGCTCTTTATCCGACAATTTAGATAATTTCAACGCATAGTCCTTGATTCTACTATCCATGTCCTTAATTTATCGCCAAGTGTTTATAATGCCTTTCTCGAGACAGCGCCGGCGGTCTTTACCTGCTATAT
>ENA-UEPD01001781-UEPD01001781.1-human-gut-metagenome-genome-assembly--contig:-NODE-1781-length-10742-cov-16.719362_pt1 | contig 10742 bp, 6 predicted proteins | sample MGYA00242895_ERZ507906 | MGnify/ENA primary metagenome ERZ507906 (study PRJEB26167, sample SAMN06115416) | human gut metagenome | host: Homo sapiens | place: China:Guizhou | collected 2015-03-03... | reverse complement strand
AACGAGGACGTGCCCGTATGGACGGGAGCGGCAGCTACAAAGGCAAAGCCGCAGGGAGCAATTCAAGCGAGGGACTGTGGATTGCCAGCCCTGCCCGCACTTCTCTCACCTCCGCCAAACATATCTATTGGTTCGAAAGTGCTTATGATGCGATGGCATATTACCAACTTCATCAGGCACAGAACAAGGATCTGCGAAAGGCGGTATTCATCTCTACCGGAGGGGCACCGAGCCAGCAGCAATTCAAAGGAGCGATAAAAGCAACTCCCCATGCCTCACATCATCTTTGCTTCGATCATGACCGTGCCGGACAAGTCTATGCTATCCACTTTGCTCTCACTCATGCAGGCTGGAACTTCTCCACCTGTCTGTCACAAACCGGCAGACTGATTGTACAGAACAACAGCGAAGACTATTCACAGTATGAAATAGAACTTGAACCATTCAATTTTGAAAAGATTACAGCCATACTGGGTATAAATGATGCAAAACAAAATTTGAAGAATGGGGAGCGTGACGACATGGGAATTGGTGACGGCTATCTACAGGAAATGAGAATGGTTTGTATGGATGAGTACGAAATGGCTCGTGACGAAGGTTCTGCCAGTGAGGAAGAATTAGAGAAAATGAGAAGCAATCTGGAAGCCATCGAAAAAGCGATTGATGCTTCCATTTCCGGTCCGGAAGCTACAGGATGCATCTTGTATGAATCTGCCGCAGAGGGTTATAAGGATTGGAACGACCAGCTACTCGGCAAACGGATAAAACCAGAGAAGGACAACCTTGACGATTGGGAAATCAGCGGTAAAGCCACGCTGAATCATGCCTTGTCCGATTTGCCCGAAGTCAATCCGGAACATATCCGAAACGGATTATACGACGAAGCAGACCATGAGGCTGTGCGAAAGCGTCTTGAACGTGCGGACAGAGTAATATTCTCCTTTGAAACCAATGACCAGGGAATGTCAGATAAGGGTTTTCAGGAAATGTACAAGATACGGGAAGAACTTGCCCGGTTGGAAGTGGATATAACCAATTCTCTTTCCGGAATGAGAGAAGACTTTCATTCCCGTTTTCACCGATAATCCATAAAACCTATGCAGAGAACTTGTCACAAAACCATTGTCATCCATCCACATACCGGGCAATTTGTCATCAACGAGCTGCCCACTCTCGTGCTGTGCGGCACTGTATGGGTGTACGGAGGCATGGAAGGGCTGCCATTGACAGCTATTGCCACAGTAATTGCCTTGATACTCTCGTTACTGTTACTCTACCGTTATCTCTACCTGCGGCGAATCCGTTATTGCATCGGCACGGAACAACTTGTCAGTGAATACGGTATTATCCGTCGCAAAGTGGATTATATGGAGCTATATCGTATCGTGGATTTTCAAGAGCACCAAAGCCTGCTGCAACAATTTTGTGGGCTGAAAACCGTACGTATCCTTTCAATGGACAGAAACACGCCCCGTCTTGACCTGATCGGTATCTTCCATAGGGACGACCTCGTGTCAATTATCCGTGAACGGGTAGAAACTAACAAACGAAAAAAGGGAATATATGAAATCACGAATCATTAGTCTGGGGCTGGTTGCCTCGCTGGTATGCCTGCTTCCACAGGTGGCAGAAGCCCAAATTGCGGCTTCCAATCCGTTGGAATGGACTGCATTGGCCGAAGGTAACGAACTGATAAACGGGCAGATTGAAAAACAAATAAAGGGACAGACACAAACAGCCTTGCTCCAAAACAGCATCGCTACCGAGTTCAACCAAATCCACAAGTGGGAGAAGCAGTACAACAGTTACCTCAAGACAGCAAGCGGTTACGCTTCATCACTGAAAGCCTGTACGCATCTCTACAATGACGGTGTGCGGATTTTCCTCACGCTGGGAAAATTAGGCAGGGCCATCCAAAACAATCCGCAGGGCATTGTGGCCAGTATGAACATGAACAACCTCTATATAGAAACAGCAACGGAACTTGTCTCTGTTTTTACATTGCTGAATGACGCTGTGGCCAAAGGTAGCAACGAAAACATGCTTACGGGGGCAGAACGCAGCAAGACGCTATGGGCGTTGAACGACCAACTATCGGATTTTAGCCGGAAGTTGCATCTGCTCTATTTGAGCATACGGTACTATACTTTCAATGATGTGTGGAACAACGTAACGGCAGGAATGCTTGACCGTGACAACGGTGAGGCAGCTCGTATGGCTCTGTCCCATTGGCACAGGGCGGCAGCTCTCGTCCGATAAAATATATCAGTTATGAAATGGACAATTTGGATAAGTATATTACTGCTGTGTCTTACCGGTATCGGTGAGGTACAAGCGCAGAATGACCCTGTACTGGCCGGAATGATTGCAGTATATACCGAAAAGGCAGAGAAGGAGCTGAAGAATCAGGAAAAGGTCATGCTGATGCAGACCACCGGACATATTTGGACAAAAGAAGAAGTGCAGGCGACAACAGACCTGCAACGAGAGTTTAATAATTATCTAAACTCTTTCCGGTCAATAGTCTGCTATGCGGCGCAAACTTATGGGTTCTATTATGAGGTATCGAGGCTGACAGACAATATGGGCGACTTCACCAAACAATTGAAGCGAAGTCCAGCCAATACGCTTGCCGTAGCCCTATCCACACAGCGCAACAAGATTTATAGGGAACTGATGATGAACAGCGTGGAAATTGTGAACGATATACGCACAGCGTGCCTTTCGGAGAACAAGATGACGGAAAAAGAGCGTATGGAAATTGTCTTTGGCATCCGTCCAAAGCTCAAAACAATGAACACAAAGCTGCAACGACTGACCAAAGCGGTAAAGTACACGACAATGGGCGACATTTGGCGGGAAATCGACGAGGGTGCACATCCCGAAGCCGATAAACGTAGTATCGTGGACGCAGCCAAGCGACGTTGGCGACAGATTGGAAAGAATGTAAGACCTTAAAAATGTAATGATATGGGAATTTGGGATTCAATATTAAAATATGGCGGCAAAGCAGCAAAAGCTACCGGAAGAAGTATGGGACATGCTGCACTGCATCCTTCACAAACCTTACGGGGCACAGGACAAGCCGTCAAGACCGCAGCCATCGGCGGTGCAGTCGGTTATGTGGGTTGGGAGAAACTAACCACAGATAAGAGCGTGGTACATATCGTAAGCGATGCGGTCATAGGGAAATCGGCTACGGATACCCTTGCAGATGCAGCGGACGGTGTGCGAGAACTGACAAGCAAAGCCGGAGAAGCAGTCGGTTCCGTCAGCGGTACGGTAGCCGGCATAGACTCAAAACTGGGTGGAGTATCGAATTTTCTACGGCAAGTCTCCAATGGCGGAGTTTCCGATATGTTCGGTAACTTTTTCCGTAATCTCGGACAGGGTAACGTGTCGGGATTGAGTATAGCGGGACTGGTCGCAGCAGCATTTCTTATATTCGGACGCTTCGGCTGGCTGGGCAAGATTGCCGGTGCATTTCTCGGCATGATGCTTATCGGCAACAATGCCGGTATTTTCCGCACACCTGATACGAGAAGCATACAACGAATACAGACACCCGCTCTTCCCGTTGAAGAACAGACGAATAGCGGAGGGATGAAAAGATAAGAATAAGAATACGAATCAAATATAATCACATAATGAAATATACAGAAGAAATGATCCTGCAATCCGAAAGTGGATACTGTATGCCTTTTGAAGAACGGAAGGGCAAGGATGTGAAACTATCGCTCGGCTACGGCGAACAAACCGATCCGACAACGGGAAAAACATATTTTCATCATGGCATCGACTTCGATGTACGGTGCTACACGCTGGCGGCTGTCGCCAGCGGTATCGTGTCAGGTATAGGCAATGACCCTATACTCGGCATCTGCCAAACTATACGCTATGGGGAGTATGAAGTGACCTATGGGCATTTGTCAAATGTCTTCGCCCAGTTCGGACAGCGTGTCAAGGCCGGACAGACTGTAGCTTTAAGCGGTGACAAGCTGCATATCGGGATACGCTTCAAGGGTGAGGAACTGAATCCGCTGGAATTTCTAACCATGCTGTATGGGAATATCCAAGCATTGTGTCATGCTGATGGAGGCGAAGCGGCAACATCTCCCAACATGGAGATGGCACTGACCACCGATTACGAGCAGGACAGACAGGAAATAGAGGAATTGATGCTACGTTTCCTGCCCTACTACATGGAAGACTTACAGCGTGGTGCATACCGACTTCCTCCACATACGGAGCAGTCACTCCGCCATGTCTTTACAATGGGAGCAGTCAAAGAATATTTCTATGAAAATATGCCAAGTATATCCAACCCACTCGGACTGGGACATAAAGCAATGCCGCTTGCTTGTAAGGTGCAGAACCTACTCATTGCGGACTTCCTGCATTACCTTGCCCTACGGCATGGCGTGTACTTATCGACGATGGGCGATGATGTAAAAAAAAACTCTACGACGAAGCCCTGACCCATAGTGGTATCATTGACCCACTGGCAGAATTAGACATAGACATCCAGAGCTTTGACATACCGAGAGCAGTCACGGTATATCCTGACCGGGCCGGTGTGCGCTGGTGGACGAAAGCATGGTTCAATAACCGGGAAGAGGGCGAAGCATCGGTGGAGATTGAGCGAGAACAAGCGATACGCTTCATTCACGACAACATCGAGAAGGATGTATGGCTGGAAGAGTTTTATCCCAAACAGATGGAAATTTACCACAACGCCATCGAGCAGACAAAAGAGCAATTATTAATGAATAGAATAGGATAAACATATAATACACTATGGACGGAATCAAGCATAGCGGACGGTTTGCAGAAATGGAACGCCTCGTGAACGACTATTTCAACTGCCATATCGCACCCATCATGTCAAAAACGCGGACTGACCTCATACGGAATCAGGGAGAGGAAATGAAAGAATATTCCACCTCTTTAGGTGGTATTCTCAGTATGATGGCATCTTCGGCACAACCAATGAGCGACCCCTATCAAGCACTCAAGGTCACAGGCGAATGGAACTCCAAAACAACAGAGGACTATATCGAGATGTGCAAGACGGAGATTACCGGTTCCGAGGAAATGCAGCAAGACCTTGCGTATATGGCCGGGCAGTGGCGGGATACCGTCGTGCAGGAAATCGGAAGGGCACGTTACAATGAGTTGTCAGAACTGCTCGGTTGTGACCTCGCCTATGCCTATATGGACCACCGGATAGAGGAACTGATGATTGACCGGTTGGTGAAAGAACGTATGCCCAAGTCTTCCGCTGACTACATCATCCGAAAGGCTGCCGAATCGAGTCTGCTGGGATTATCGCAGACGTTAAGCCGTTCACCGCTGACCGATGAAATAGAGGCACGAGGCGAAGCAGCTTACCGCCCGAACAGATGGGAAAAAGGTACGGGATGGATGTTGGGCACAGCCGCAGATACCCTGATGATGGGTGGTACTGGCTCATGGACGGCACTGGCAAAGTTTACCGGTGCAGATGTGGCTATTGCAGCCATCACCAATCATTTTGAAGGCAAGAAGCCTGATACCCTTTCAGTAGAACAGTGCATCAGTAAAGGAGTGTTCGGCAGAGACAGAAACGTATTCGACGATTTTCGCAAAGAGGCAGCCCAAATACAAATCAAAGAGAACACGGCGATTGGTACAGACAACAAGCAACTGAAAAAGAAAATCCCTGTCATGGACTTTGGCTTCATGGAATGGACACAAAACCAGAATAGCGGTTTATTGTGGCCGAATGTACAGAGCAAGGAAGAACAGAAACATGAGGAACGGTACAAGGATGTGCCGATTGTTGTTGCTCCCGGACAGGAAGAAGCCTACTTGCAGTCTTTGGAACAACGTGACAAAGCGAAAATGGTCAGGACAGAACAGGATGAAATTATGAAAGAAGAGAAGCATGAAACTGTTGTTCCTGCCAATGATGCGGAACAACATGTACAAACGATACAAAGTGCGCAAGTAGCACAGGGAAACGGAAACGGTTGGGGCGGACTGCTTGGTATGCTGGGACTGGATGGCATAGGTAATATCACAGGCAATCTCGGTTATGTAATGGCCATGCTCCCTGATGTTCTACTGGGAATATTCACAGGCAAGACAGAATCATTGCATTTGGAAGACAATATGTTACCGATAGCGAGCATTGTGGCGGGTATGTTTGTGCGTAACCCGTTGCTGAAAATGCTCCTGATAGGCCTGGGAGGTATGAACTTGTTGAATAAGGCAGGACACGAAGCCTTGAAAGAACGAACAGAGGGAAAACTGAACGTAACAAATGAGAACAATGTGCAGTACCGACGCTATACAAATGAAACTCTGAACCCACGTATAGTAAACCCTGTATTGCAAGATAGTACGTTGATTGCCACGATAGACCGAGTACCGTGTACCATCCAGTTGTCACCGATTGTAGCAGAAGCCTACCGTACCGGGGCATTGCCTTTGAACACGCTGGCAAATGCTGTCCTTGCCAAGAACGACCAGCTTCGCCAGGCTGCCGCACGGAATTATGAGGACGGAAAACTGGAAACCATCGTGCGCCCACGGGGTATTCAATAATCCTATAATCAAATAAACGATATGAAAGAAAAATCGCAAATCGAAAAGAAAGCCGAGGAAAAACAAATCACCTTGCTTTCTACGGCTTTGAGTGAAGCCTCGAATGCCGGTGGACACTGGCTCAACGCATCAGGAAAGGGATACCCGCGCCTCTATCCAAAGGGTGTTTCTGTCAGCGCATTCAATGCACTATTCATGACGCTGCATTCTGATAAAAATGGATGCAAAACCAACCAGTTCACGCTATTCAGCGATGCCAAGGCACAAGGAGCCTCGGTGCGTGAGAATGAGCAAGGCGTTCCATTTTTGTTTTATAATTGGAACAAGTACGTTCACCGCAATAATCCAGAACAGGTTATCAGTCGTGATGACTACATGAAACTGTATGAAGAGGAACAAAAATTATATAAAGGTGTACATAACCGTGAAATTCGCACTTTGTTCAACATTGACCAGACGACACTACCCTACGTGGATAAGGAGCGATACGAAACGACGTTGCGGCGGTATGGAAGTGCAGTGGAAAGAGGATATACGGAAGCTGACAACCGACGGTTGCATATTCAATTCAACGACTTCCTACTGAGGATGCGAGACAACCTTGTGCCTGTTCGTTTGGATGGAAGCGGTGTACCCCACTACGAAACAGATAAGGATGCGGTCTATATGCCGCGACAAAGAGAGTTCAGACATTATCACGACTATATACAGGAAGCCTTGCGGCAAATCGTGAGTGCTACCGGACACCAACAACGGTTAGCGCGTGAAGGTATGGTGATGAAGAACGGTGTGGCTCCTTCGGAGGATGCTGTCAGACAGGAACGGTTGGTAGTGGAACTGGCTTCAGGGATTAAAATGTTGGAACTGGGGTTGCCAGCACGGTTGTCTGAAGAAAGTCTGAAGACAGTGGAATACTGGTGCCGGGAACTGAAAGAGAACCCGAACTTGATGGACGCTCTCGAAAGTGACGTAAACAATGCCATCGAAGTAATCAATAAAGCGGAACGGGGCGAGAAAATCGAATACGCCACCATGCGCAACCGGCGAGACACTTCAACCATGCAGGAGCAAATGCCCAAACATTATTTTGTGTCGAACGAGATTCGGCAGCATCCGGATAAAGAAACGAAAAAAATTGTGCTTGTTATTGATCCACAGGCAAAAACCGCAGATGTAATTCTTCCAGCAGGGGCTTCTACAGAGGTAGATAACGAGATACCGGGAATGAACAAGGGACGTATCATGCGAGCGTTGCAGAAAGATGGAATCGAGCAGGTACGCTTCTACAATACGGATGGTGCATTAGGTTATCGACCCGATGACAGTTATTTTGCCGAGAAGATGATTATGCTGGCCCGGCTGAAGAATTGGGCAATGGAGAAGCTCTCCACACTGGACGTGGCGTCAGCGGTCAAACAGGCGAATGAGATCGGATTTGACCACGTAGAGATGATTCAAGATGATAAGAAACGATGGGCACTTTATATCAAACCCGAAAATAAGAGCGGATATAGCATCTATCCTGATAAAGAAGATATAAACCGCTTCTTTTCAACACTCAAGCAAGCGATGGATAACATCGGTAAGGTTCGGATGGAACTGGCGCACAAGTATTATGCGCTGGCCGAGGTCAAACCTGACCTGAAGGTGGATTTGTTCAGCAGCGAAATGCCGGAAATAGACTTGAACCGTATCCAGCGTGTTTCGGTTTTCAAAACCAAACAAGACGGCATACAATGCGTCGCAACTATTGATGGGCAGAAACAGCCTGCCCGAAGTGTCACTCCGCAACAGTGGCAGCGGATGTGGATAGCGGAAGAGCGTGACAGCTACAAACGTCATTTGGCAGCTACCTTATTCGCAGACGTACTACAAAAAGGACAATCGCAGGAGGCACACACCGGAGAGAAACAACAGAAAGAAGCAGAGTTGTGGCCGATAGAAACGGTAGCGCAGGAACGGACGGAATCAGACAACAAGGGTATTTCACCGGAACGGCAGTTGTGGGACAAACTTAAAGCGAATCATCCCGATGCCTTGCAACTGCTTCGCACGAAAGATGGTTATCAGCTCTATAACGAAGATGCGGTACAGGGTGCAAAGATATTGGGCATAACCCTAAAAGAGTATCCAGAAGGGGACATTACGGCTTCAACGGAATTTTCAACGGAGCAGCTCGACAGCTATCTGTCTAAGCTCGTCCGTGCCGGGGCACGGGTTGCTATAAGTGACATGGAGGAACAAGAAACACACAGAGGTTTTCATAGATAAGGAGTAAGGAAATGAGCAAGAACCAACAATACGCAATGAAATATGCAGAGTATGCTATGGAGCAGATGCGCCGGTACGGAATCCCCGCATCCGTGACGTTGGCACAAGGCATACTGGAAAGTTCCAACGGGCAAAGCCGTTTGGCGCAGAACGAGAACAATCATTTTGGCATCAAGGCTACGCCTGCATGGATTGCCGAAGGAGGAAGGTATGGTATATATACTGACGATAAGCCGAATGAGAAGTTTTGCAGTTATGACAGTGTGGGTGATTCATACGAACACCACTCCCGTTTTTTAAAAGAAAACAGCCGCTATGCCCAATGTTTTGCACTTTCGCCCGACGATTACAAGGGTTGGACACAAAATATCGAACAGGCCGGTTATGCCACAGGCGGAGAATATGCCGAGAGTCTGCAACGGATTATAGAGCAAAATGGCTTACAGCAGTATGACAAACTGGTGATGCAGGAAATGGAGACACAGGGTAAGCGGTTCGGTACGGAACATAATCCTCTCCGAACGTCTGAAAATTCAGAGTATGGTGCGAAGTACTCATTCCCGGTAGAGCGTGAAGAGTTTCTTTTTGTTACCTCGCCTTTCGGTATGCGGCAAGATCCGATGGACAACACGAAACAACAGATGCACAAGGGAATTGATATCCGTTGCAATGGCGATGCGGTACTGGCTACTGAGAACAACGGGAAGGTGGTGGCTGTGAATCAGAATAAGAACACGCCCGGTGGAAAATCGCTGACTGTGGAATATACCAGAACGGATGGCAGCAAGGTACAATGTACTTATATGCACCTTAAGGAGGTTACTGTAAAGGTCGGTGATGTAGTACAAGCCGGTGGGAAGCTCGGCACATCGGGCAACACAGGTACACGTACAACGGGCGAACATCTACATTTCGGCGTGACAAACTTCTATGCAGACGGAACAAAGCGTGACATCGACCCTGCGGCTTATCTGACTGAAATCGCCCAGAAAGGTAATATCAAATTGGAAGTGTTGCACAACGGGAACAGCCTGCTCACCCGATATAAAGGAACAGAAGAGAATGCCGCCGGCAAAAACCTTTCGCCCGACGGATGGATGAAGAAGTTGCTTTCGTCAGAGGATAGCGGTGTGGGAATGTCAGGATGCAATGACCCTATAGTAGAGATGGCGATGACAGCCTTTAGTTCCCTTATGCTATTGGCCGTACAAATCGACAACAAGAACGAGGAGGAGCAAAAGACTGCCATATCCAAACAAATGGATAGTGGACGCATCAATCTGAAATCATTATTACCGGGCATGAAAAACTGCGAACTGGCAATCAGTGAAAATGGAAAGGCTATTCTGCGAGTGAACAATGGAGAACTGCGCATGTCACGTGAGTTGACTACTGCGGAGTTAAGCCGTCTGTCGGCAACACTGAATAACAATACTCTCACAGAAGAAGCCAAAAGGATACGTGTAACCGGTATGCTGAATACGGTTATCCTCTCGGAAGCGGCTTCACAGAATTTTGAACAAGGGATGTCCCAACAGCAGGGACAGACAGAGAACCTAAAAAGATAGAAGCGTGGCGATATGGTAAAATGCGTGATGATACAGCTATGCAGATGTCTGTTCGGACTATCCTACCTTGCCTTGTATGTCCTGCTCTGCTACCAACTCTTCGGCTGGGTAGCAACGCTCATTATCGTGAGCGTTCAACTGTTCCTTGCCGGATGGCTGATCTGGGCAATGATACGAGCACCCGATTAAGAGCAATGATTTAGCAGTTCAACAACAAATCATGGCAACACAGTTGTCGGGTGATTATGTATCACATTAAAAGACAATAGAAATGATAAAATGTAATGTTACGGTATGTGGCGTTATCGGACGTGA
>ENA-UEPD01001771-UEPD01001771.1-human-gut-metagenome-genome-assembly--contig:-NODE-1771-length-10796-cov-5.090680_pt1 | contig 10796 bp, 9 predicted proteins | sample MGYA00242895_ERZ507906 | MGnify/ENA primary metagenome ERZ507906 (study PRJEB26167, sample SAMN06115416) | human gut metagenome | host: Homo sapiens | place: China:Guizhou | collected 2015-03-03... | reverse complement strand
AAAAGGCAAAGAGGAAACCGACATAGACGTTACCTCACCGGGACTTCTCGGCCCCCTAACGGTTATAACAAAAAATGGTAATAGAATATCAAAGTGTTACGACAAAGGAAACAGCCTGTCAATTTTCCCGGAACCATTGTCCCATATCCCCGAAACGGTTCCCATCCCGGAAGGAAACGGCACGCTTCACAAAAATGTACACTTCCAATATACCTGAAACCATGAAAACCTCCCTTGCTTTGAAGCCCTTCTTCATATAATTGACAAGAAAATGTCGACAAAAGGGAGACAACGACATGCACAAACATTTGCTCGCGGCTGTTCTCAGCCTTGCTGTGGCCATGACGGGCGCTTCCGCCCTTGAAGCCCACGCCAAGACGACGTTCGTTACCATCGGCACCGGCGGCATCACCGGCGTCTACTACCCCACCGGCGGCGCGATCGCCAAGATCGTCAACGCCAAGAAGGACAAGTACGACATCCGGGCCACCGTCGAATCCACCGGCGCGTCCGTATTCAACATCAACGCCATCATGGCGGGCGATCTTGAATTCGGCATCGCGCAGGCCGACCGCCAGTATCAGGCCTACAACGGACTTTCCGAATGGGAAGGCAAGCCCCAGAAGGATCTCCGCGCCGTGTTCGCGCTGGCTCCCGAAGCCGTCACTTTCGTCGCCGCCGAAGATTCCGGCATCAAGAGCCTGAAGGACGCCAAGGGCAAGGTCGTCAACATCGGCAACCCCGGCTCCGGCAACCGCCAGAACGCCATTGACGTTTTCGAAGCCGCCGGCATCAATATCGAAAAAGACCTCAAGGCCGAAAGCATCAAGGCCGCCGACGCGCCCCGCATGTTGCAGGACGGCCGTATCGACGGCTTCTTCTACACCGTGGGCCATCCCAACGGGAATATCAAGGAAGCCACCGCCGGGAAGCGCAAGACCCGCATCGTATCCATCACCGACATTGAGCCGCTGGTCAAAAAGTTCCCCTACTATTCCCTGACCAACATCGACATGGCCCAGTATCCCGAAGCCACCAACGCCAATGAAAAGGTCACCACCGTGGGTATGCTCGCCACCTTCGTGACCTCAGCCAAGGTGCCGGACGACGTCGTGTACGCCATTACGAAGGAAGTCTTTGAGAACCTCGACGAGTTCAAGAAGCTCCATCCCGCCCTCGAAGGCCTGACCCGCGAGACCATGCTCGAAGGCCTGACGGCCCCCATCCATCCCGGCGCCCTGAAGTATTACAAGGAAGCCGGCCTGATGAAGTAGGCTGAGGAACACCCCGTTCCTCCCTCCGCTTCACCGTGAAGCCTTTCGGCCGGGATTGGACATATCGCCCAATCCCGGCATCCTTGCAATCAGCCCGAGTTTATCCGGGCGGCGCCCCGCGTCGCCGTCACCTCAGATCACGCCGGGAGTCACATGCCCCACAAAATGATAGAGCACATCGAGCAGTCCCCAAACGGGGATGACTACAGGGAAAAGCTGGTAGCCGCCGAGCACGGCCTGCGCGGCGATACGGTAGGCATCACCCGCATCATCACGATGATCCTCGCTCTCTGCTGGTCCCTGTTTCAGCTCGCCTCGGCGAGCATCCTGCTCCTTGATACCGTCTATATCCGGGCCATCCATCTGGCCTTTGCCATCAGCCTCGTCTACTTCAATATCCCCATGATCAAAATCTCGGGAACCTCATGGCGCTGGGATCTGCGCATCCTGCTCGCCATGAACCGGGTCACGATCCTCGACTACCTGCTCGGGATCATAGCCGCCGTCTCCGCGCTGTACATCGTGCTTGACTACGAAGGCATCGCCTCGCGCGCGGGCGTGCCCACCACACGCGACATCATCTTCGGCCTCATGCTGGTCGTCCTCCTGCTGGAGGCCACCCGCCGGGTCATCGGCCCCGCCCTGCCGATCATCGCCAGCATATTTATCCTGTACGTGTTTACCGGGCCGCACCTGCCCGATTTCCTTGCCTTCAAGGGCGCATCCCTGTCCCGCTTCATCTCCCAGATGACGATGGATACGGAAGGCATCTACGGCGTGCCGCTGCACGTTTCGGCCACCGTCGTCTTCCTCTTCGTGCTGTTCGGGACAATGCTCGAACGGGCCGGAGGCGGCAATTTCTTCATCCAGCTCGCCATCAGCGGGCTCGGACGTTTCCGGGGCGGTGCAGCCAAGGCCGCCGTCCTCGGCAGCGCCCTCACCGGCGTGGTTTCCGGTTCGAGCATCGCCAACGTGGTCACGACCGGGACCTTTACCATCCCGCTTATGAAGAAGGTGGGCTATCCGCCCGAAAAGGCCGCGGCCGTGGAAGTGGCCTCGTCCATCAACGGCCAGCTTGCCCCGCCGGTCATGGGCGCGGCGGCGTTCATCATCGCCGAATACGTCAACGTCCCCTACATCGAAGTCGCCAAGGCGGCCGCCATCCCGGCCTTCGCCGCCTATGCGGGCCTGCTCTGGATCACCCACGTGGAAGCTTGCAAGCTCGGGCTGCGCGGCCTGTCCAAATCCGAACTGCCGTCTTTCTGGACCACGCTCAAAGAGGGGCTGCACTTCCTCATCCCCATCTGCATGTTGCTGTATGAGCTCATCATCATGCAGCATTCCGCCGAAATGTCCGTGTTCCGCGCCATCGTGGTGCTCGCGCTCATCATGCTCGGCCAGCCCGTCGTGAAAGCCTTCGTTCACAAGAAGTCCAAGCGCAAGGCCCTCAAGGAAGGCATCAAGACGCTTCTCCTGTCCCTGTCCGCCGGCGGCAGCAACATGGCGGGCGTCGCCATGGCCACGGCTTCGGCGGGCATCATCGTCGGCTGCGTCTCGCTCGGCCTCGGGCAGCAGATCACGTCCTTCGTGGAGATCCTGTCCGGCGGCAACATCTTCCTGCTGCTGCTCATCACCGCTCTGGCGAGCCTGCTCCTCGGCATGGGCCTGCCCACCACGGCGAACTACATCATCATGGCGTCTCTGACCGCGCCCATTCTGGTGCAGCTCGCCTCCGGCATCGTGGTCCACGGCGTGGCGCTGGCCGTCCCGCTGATAGCGGCGCACCTCTACTGCTTCTACTTCGGCATCCTCGCGGACGACACGCCGCCCGTGGGCCTCGCCGCCTACGCCGCTGCGGCCATTGCGGACACGTCGCCCATCGCCACGGGCATTCAGGGCTTCCTGTACGATATCCGTACGGCCATCCTGCCCCTGATGTTCATCTTCAACCATGACATCATCCTGTGGGGCGTCGACAGCGTGCCCGAGGGAATCTTCCTGTTCTTCATGACGGTGCTCGGCTGCATGTCCTTCGCCTCGCTCACGCAGGGCTGGTTCATCGCCAAAAACACCCTGCCGGACGCCCTGCTCCTCGCGTGCTCCACGATCATCATGCTCTACCCGGCCCTGCTGACGGGCTTCTTCCTGCCGCATGATCAGCGGTACTGGGGTTACCTCATCGGCATCGGCATCATGGGCCTGCTCGCCTACATGCAGCACGCCCGCACCACGCAGACCACGGAGGCCGCAGCATGAGGACCAAAACGCCTTTCCGCCGCAAGCGCTTGATCTCGCGCGGCTCTTCGTCCTCCACTTCCGTCGAGGTCAAAGTCGAGCGCGAATTGCAGTGCTCCCGCTGCAAGGCCATCTTCCCCGACTATCTGGCCCGCTGCCCTGAATGCGGCAGTGAAGAGTGGATCGGCCTCGTGGAGGTCAACCCCTATACCCGGATGCCGATGGAGACGTTCCTGAAAGCCTGCGGCCACCTGCTCTGGCTGGTGGGGACCATCGGTTTTCTCGTCCTTCTCTGGCAGACGGACAGCCCGGATGCGGAAACCAACAAGCTGTTTATCTACGGGGCGTTCCTGCTGCTCTTTTGCAGCGTGCTGTTCTCCGCCGCCTACTTCGGCATGAGCGAGATCATGCGCCGCATCCTCCGTATGCAGCGGCGGCTCCGCGCCTTCCACGAAAACTACCGCGACGATCAACCCGGAAGCGGCCACACCCGCACCGTCCAGCACAAGCTCGCCGTCCGCCGCGTGCAGGGTTACGGTTCGCCTATTAACAAGATGCAGTAGGGGAAAATCGGGGGAAGGGAGGGGAAACCTTTCTGGAGAAAGGTTTCCCCTCCCTTCCCCCGAACCCCCATCCCTCCTTTTCCCAAGACTTTTGACCTTATCGAATCCCTGTTCCGCGCCTTTCCCCGTTTTGGGAGGATGGAAAGATATAGAGCAGGTTCCCCTTTGAGTATTACGGATTGAACAGTGCACAATTCAAAAAATCAGCAAATGGATTCCCTGTGAAAGAATGCAACATTCAAAGGAAAAACAATCCAGGCCAATAAAAAGCGCCTTTCCCGTACAAACACGGGAAAGGCGCTTTCTTCTTCAGCAGGCAAAACCGCCATGGGGAATTCGATAAACACGAAAGTCTTTGGAGAGGAAGAAGGAGGGATGCGAGCCGCGCTGGCAGGTTTGGGAGGGGAAGGAGAGCCGTGGGGGAGTTCCCCCCTTCCTCAGAAAGGTTCTCCTTCCCCTCCCCAATTCCTCTCAATCCCGCCTATTTCGCGCTCTCCAAGAAAGCTTCCATCTGCTCGACGTCCTTGTCGCCGCGACCGGAGAGACACACCAGCAGCGCGGCGTCCTTGGGCAGTGTGGGAGCCACTTTGACGGCCTCCGCCAAGGCATGGGAGGATTCGAGCGCGGGGATGATGCCCTCCGTGCGGGACAGCAGGAAAAACGCGTCCACGGCTTCCTTGTCGGTCACGCTGACGTACTCGGCGCGGCCTATATCCTTGAGATAGCTGTGCTCGGGGCCGACGGAAGGATAATCGAGCCCGGCGGAAATGGAGTACACCGCGCCCGGTTGGCCGTTCTCGTCCTTGATCATGTAGGAATGGAAACCGTGCATCACGCCGGGTTCACCCTTGCACAGGCTGGCGGCATGATCGCCGTAGGTCAGGCCGCGTCCGGCGGGCTCCACACCGATAAGACGCACGTCCGCATCGTCCACAAATCCGGCGAACAGGCCGATGGCATTGGAGCCGCCGCCCACACAGGCGAAAGCGGCCACAGGCAGTTTCCCGCATTCGGCGAGCATCTGCTCGCGCGCTTCACAGCCGATGACGGCCTGAAAATGACGGACCATCGTGGGATAGGGATGCGGGCCGACCGCCGAACCGAGCACATAGAAGGTATCGGGATTGGCGATCCACGCGGCGAGCGCCTCGTCCACGGCTTCCTTGAGCGTGCGCTGGCCGGAAAGCGCGGGCACGACCTTCGCGCCGAGCATCTCCATGCGGATGACGTTCAGGCGCTGGCGCTTCATGTCCTCGGCACCCATGTACACGGTGCACTCCAGCCCGAGCAGGGCCGCCGTCGCCGCCGTCGCCACGCCATGCTGCCCCGCGCCGGTCTCCGCTACGATCCGCTTCTTGCCCATCCGCTTCGCCAGCAGACACTGGCCCAACGTATTGTTGATCTTGTGCGCGCCGAGATGGTTCAAATCCTCACGCTTGAGATAAATCTTGGCCCCGCCGAGGCGTTCGCTCAGATTGGCGCAGAAAAAGATGGGATTCGGACGCCCGGTGTAGTGCTTGAAATAGTAATCCAGCTCGTCCTTGAAAAAGGAATTGTCGCTATACCGATCAAAGGCTTCGGTCACTTCGTCAAGACGCGCCTTCAGATCATCGGGGACAAACTGCCCGCCGTAAGCGCCGAAGAAACCGGTGGATTCGGAAGCGGAGAGGGAAGCGGAAGACGTATTCATGGCAGTTTCCTCATCTTAGGACGGGATACCACCACAAAAAAACCGCGACCAGTATCCCGGCCGCGGTTGGATGTTTACGCTCTGTGAAGAAGACTCGACAACCCGGCACTCTTTAGCAAGAGCGCCACCACCAGCGAGCGGAGAGAAGGTTGACGGATTGAATGTTCATGGGTGGCATGATGCCCTGATTCGTTTTTCATGTCAATATCGTTTTCGCTTTTTTCTTTTCGCGAGCAAAGACAACCAGTTGTCGTTTTTGTTGTTTTTCGGGGCTTGCAGTACGGCGGACGACGGGATATTTTCCCGCGCATGTTGACGACACGGCAAAAACACATCGCGCAAGTACTGGGATGCCTCACTCTGGTTTATATCTCGTGGGGCTCTTGTTTCATTTCCATCAAATTCGCTATTGAGAGCTTTCCCCCGTTCATGATGTGCGGCCTGCGCATGATGCTTGCGGGCGTGCTCCTGTATCTCTGGAGTTGGGCGCGTGGGGAACGCAACTTGCCAACCCGCAAGGACCTCTCCCAAAGTTTCGTTCTCGCGTTCTTCATGGTGTTCATGGCCAGCGGTTTCCTCGCCAAAGGGCAGGAATCCATCTCCTCTGGTACGGCGGCCATGATCCTCGGCGCGGTGCCCATCTGGATGGTGCTCGGCGGCTGGCTGTTCTGCGGCGATCCCCGGCCTTCGTTAGTGCAGTTCTTCGGGCTCGGGACCGGCTTTGCGGGCCTCATCCTTCTCAGCGTCAATCAGACGGCCTCCGGCACGGACTCCGGATGGGGCATCCTGCTTGTGCTGTGCGCCGCCTTCGGCTGGGTGACTGGCTCGTTCCTCTCCAAAAAACAGGCGAGCGAGACCCAGCTTTCCGTCATACAGACGAGCGGCCTGTTGATGTTCATCGGCGGCCTGCAGAGCCTCGTGGGTGCCGCCGTGCTTGGGGAGTTTTCCACGTTCTCGATGGATTCCGTCACTCCGCTGAGCGCGGGGGCGCTGCTCTATCTGGTCATCTTTGGGGCGATCATCGCCTACACCTGTTATTTCTGGCTGTTGCTGCACACCCGCACCGTGGTCGCCATTTCCTACGAATACGTCAATCCGGTCATCGGCGTATTCCTCGGCTGGCTGCTCGCTGGCGAACAGGTGGACGGCGTCATCGTCACGGCCTGCTGCCTGACCGTCCTTTCCGTCTTCTTCATCGTTTCCCGAAAGCACGGATGAGCGCCTCCCGTCCCGTCCGGGGCAGGCTCGCGCCGAGCCCCACCGGTTTCCTGCACCTCGGCAACGCATGGGCTTTTCTGCTCGCGTGGCTGGCCTGCCGGAGCAAAGGCGGTTCGCTCGTGCTGCGCATGGAGGACATCGATCCCGACCGTTCCCGACCCGAGTACGCCGACGCGATCATCCGCGATCTGCGCTGGCTCGGGCTGGACTGGGACGAGGGCCCGGACGCCGGAGGACCGGCAGGACCGTACGTCCAGAGCGCCCGCATGGAGCTGTACGCGGACGCCCTGAACCGTCTGGGCAGGGCCGGGCATATCTACCCTTGCTACTGTACCCGCAAGGAGCTTCGCACGTTGGCGGGTGCGCCCCATGTGGGGGACGCCGGGGCCGCCTACCCCGGAACCTGCCGCAACCTGCCCCCCGAACGCCGCGCCGAGCTGGAAGCCGCCGGACGCCGCCCGTGCATCCGGCTCCGCTGCCCTTCCCAGAACTATGCTTTTGAGGATGCCGTATTCGGCCCTTTCAGCATGACATTGGAAGCCTGCGGCGGTGATTTCGCCTTGCGGCGCTCTGACGGCGTCATCGCCTACCAGCTTGCCGTGGTCGTGGACGACGGGCTCATGGGCATTACGCAAGTCGTCCGGGGGGAGGATCTGCTCGTCTCCACGCCGCGCCAGCTCGCCCTGTTCGATCTCCTCGGCTATCCCCGCCCCGCCTATATGCACCTGCCCCTGCTCTGCGATCCCGAAGGCGAACGCCTCGCCAAGCGCCACGCAAGCCTCACGTTGGCCTCCCTGCGGGACGCGGGCGTCTCTCCCGCCGCCGTAGCCGGCTACCTCGGCTGGAAGGCGGGGCTGATCGGCGCGCTCGCCCCCGCCCATCCCCGTAACCTCCTTCCGGCGTTCGATCCGGGCCGCCTGCGCTTCCTTCCCGAACGGGTCCTTATTGAAGCCGATCTCACGGCTTCGCTCTCCGTCGTCTGTTGACACGAAAACCCCTTTGTTGTCGCGCCGCAAGGTGTCTCTTGTTGCGTCTTGCGCCGATGGATGCTATTTTTTGGGCTGTTGTCTTGTCGCACTCGTCTGTGCGTTTCGCAGGCTCCCAACGCAAGGAAGGTTTCCTTCATGGCCGTATACGACGTTTTTACCCCTGAATGTCTGAATGATCTTTTCCCCATCCAGCGGACCAATGATTTTTTCGATGCGCTGTTCGGCGATGCGGAAGAGGGAGCCTATGATATCCGTCTCGTTGTCGATCCCGAGGAAAGCGACGATGGCGAACTGCATTTTTACTTCGAACTCCACCAACGCGCGGGCCGCTGCCTCGTGTGCAGCCTGACCTACGGCCTGCCGCAGGTTTTCGAGCGCCATCCCATCATCAATCTCAAAGGTCTGGTCAGTGACATTGCGAGCCGCGCCGGATGGGAACTCGACGATGTATGGTGGCGCATCGGCACTACGGAAAGCCTCTCCAGCGCGCTGCACCGCATCCCGCTGGTGCTTATCCAGAATAAAGGAAAATAGTCATGGCTGAACTTTCTCCCGCGTCCGCCGGGGATGCCGTTGCGCGTCTGCTGGCGGCCGCCGGGCCGATCCTGAGCCTCGACATAGGCAGCGGGACGCAGGATGTCCTGCTGGCACTGCCCGGCGAACGGGCCGAAAATTGGCCCCGTTTCGTCCTGCCCTCCCCCGCGCTCGGCATCGCCGACCGCATCCGCCGCCACACAGCCGCCGGTCGCCCCGTCTGGCTGTACGGGCACAACATGGGCGGCGGTTTCGCCGTCGCCGTTCAGGAACAAGCGGCAGCCGGGCTCGCCCCCGCCGCTTCTCCTGATGCGGCCCTCGCCCTGCACGACAATCCCGAGCGCGTAAAGGCGCAGGGCGTCTCCATTACGCCGTCCTGCCCCAAAGGATACGCCGCCGTTCCGCTGGCCGACTACGAGCCCGGTTTCTGGGACGGCCTCCTCAGCGCCGCCGGGCTTCCCAAGCCCTCCCTCGTCGTTGCCGCCGCACAGGATCACGGGCACCATCCCGAAGGCAACCGCGTCGGGCGCTTCAACCTCTGGCGCGCCCTGCTCACTGAAACGCAAGGAGATCCCGCCCGCTGGCTGTACGACACGTCCCCCGCGCCCTGCACCAGGCTCAACGCCCTCCAGCAATGCACGGGCGGGCCTGTGGCGGATACCGCCACGGCCGCCGTCCTCGGCGCGCTCGCCGCGCCGGAAGTCGCCAAGCGCAGCCAGCGCCAAGGCGTTACGGTGGTCAACGTGGGCAACAGCCATGTTGCGGCGTTCCTCGTCTTCAAGGGGCGCATTCTCGGCGTCTATGAGCACCACACCGGGATGCTGGATACCGACGCCCTGCTGTTCGATCTCAAGGAATTCGGTTTCGGCTGGCTTCCCGACGAACAGGTGCGCGCCAAAGGCGGGCACGGCTGCGCGTTCCTTGCGCCTCTGCCTCCTGAAGCGGAAGGCTTTGCCCCGACCTTCGCGGTCGGGCCGCGCCGCGAGATGCTGCTGGGGCACGCCCAATTCATCGCCCCGCACGGCGACATGATGATTGCGGGCTGCCACGGGCTGCTGCACGGCCTTGCGCTGCGAGAAGCATAATGGTTTGATTGGGGAAGGGGAGGAGAACCTTTCTGTTAAAAAAGGTTCTCCTCCCCTTCTCCAACCCCTTTCCCGTCCTTTCCCAAGATTTTTGACTGGTGGGGTGGCTGCGCGGCGGGAGTTCCGTTGGTGAGGGAATGCTTTTACGGATAGCGTGTTAACCGTTTTTCAACCCAATACGGATACGAAGATGGATTACTTTGACAAAGCCGAAACATGGGACAGAGCCACGCTGGAAACCGTCCAGTTGGCGCGCCTGAAAACGACCATTCAGCAAGCTGGCCGCGCGCCTTTCTACGCCAAGCGCCTTGCCGAAGCCGGAGTGTCCGCCGACAACCTGCGCTCCCTTGAGGACATCCGGCGGATTCCCTTTACCAGCAAGGACGATCTCCGCTCCCAGTATCCGTATGGGCTCGCCACGGTTCCGCATTCCGAATTCGTGCGTATGCACTGCTCCAGCGGCACCACCGGCACCCCGGTAGCCGTTTGCTATACCCAGCCCGACATCAACAGCTGGGCCGATCTCATGGCCCGCTGCCTTTACATGGCGGGCGTACGCAAGGACGACGTGTTCCAGAACATGTCCGGCTACGGCCTGTTCACGGGCGGCCTCGGCATCCATTTCGGCGCCGAGCGCCTCGGCTGCATGACCATTCCGGCGGGCGCGGGCAACTCCAAGCGCCAGCTCAAGCTGGTGAAGGATTTCGGGACCACCGTGGCCCACATCCTGCCCTCCTATGCCTTGCATCTCGGCACGACCCTGATTGAGGAAGGCGAAGACCCCAAAGCCCTTTCCCTGCGCATCGCCTGTGTGGGCGCGGAGCCCTACACCGAAGAGACGCGCCGCCGCATCGAAGCCCTGTTCGACATGAAGGTATACAACTCCTACGGCCTGTCCGAAATGAACGGCCCCGGCGTGGCCTTCGAGTGCCAGTACCAGAACGGCCTGCATCTCTGGGAAGATGCTTATCTGCTGGAAATCATTGATCCGAACACCGGAAAGCTGGTTCCGGACGGCGAAGTGGGCGAACTGGTGCTCACGACCCTGTGCCGCCACGGGATGCCCATCCTGCGCTACCGGACCCGCGATCTCACCCGGATCATCCCCGGCGACTGTCCCTGCGGCCGCAAGCACCGCCGCTCTGACGCCGCGCTCCCTGACCGCCGCTGGTTATAAAGCCCCGCGCCACCGCCTCTATCTCGACGAC
>ENA-UEPD01001761-UEPD01001761.1-human-gut-metagenome-genome-assembly--contig:-NODE-1761-length-10848-cov-4.878470_pt1 | contig 10848 bp, 9 predicted proteins | sample MGYA00242895_ERZ507906 | MGnify/ENA primary metagenome ERZ507906 (study PRJEB26167, sample SAMN06115416) | human gut metagenome | host: Homo sapiens | place: China:Guizhou | collected 2015-03-03... | reverse complement strand
GATGACCGTCTATGTCGGCAGCGAGTGTGATGCAAGTATGCCTAACGGAACACAGGCAAGGGAGAACCATGTGGGCACCTGGTATCTGAGAGCTTATATCGACAAAGAGGGCGGCTTTACAGTGGATGACTGTGAGATGGTATCGAGACGCTTAAGCGACTGGCTCGATAAAGAAGACTTTATCGATGACAGCTATATCCTGGAAGTAAGCTCCCCGGGACTCGGCAGACCGTTAAAGAAAGAGAAGGACTTTAAGAGAAGTCTCGGCGAAGCAGTCGATATCAAGCTGTACCGCGCCATCGAGAGACAGAAAGATTTCTCCGGAATTCTCACGGCATATGACGCGGACACCGTAACGATCCGCTATGAGGACGGTTCCGAGAGCACATTTAATAGAAAAGACATTGCCTTAATCCGTCTGGCATTCGATTTTTAATAAGGAGGATAAAAAATGAACAAGGAACTGATGGAATCGATGAATATACTCGAAAAAGAGTACAACATCAGTAAGGACACATTGCTGGAGGCAATTGAGAATTCACTTCTCACAGCCTGCAAGAACCATTTCGGCAAAGCTGACAATGTGAAAGTCATCATTGATCCGGATGGCTGCGACTATTCTGTATATATGGAAAAAGAGGTCGTTGAGACTGTGGAGGACCCGATCACACAGATCAGCCTCGCTGACGCAAGAATGATCGCTCCGAGACATGTCCTTGGTGATATCGTCCAGATCCCCATTGATTCCCATGATTTCGGCAGAATCGCGACGCAGAACGCGAAGAACGTGATCTTACAGAAGATCCGCGAGGAGAGCCGTAAGTCCCAGTTAAGCGAGTGGCAGTGCAAGGAGAAAGAGGTCGTTACGGGTATTGTCCAGCGTTATATCGGCCGCAATGTCAGCGTAGATCTCGGAAAGATCGATGCGATCCTTCCGGAAGCTGAGCAGGTAAAGGGCGAAGTATTCCAGAGAACTGAGCGCATCAAGGTTTATATCCTGGAAGTTAAGGACAGCCCGAAGGGACCGAGAATCTCCGTATCCAGAACGCATCCGGACCTCGTAAGACGTCTGTTTGAGGCTGAGATCGCAGAGGTCCGCGACGGTACCGTTGAGATTCGCGCCATCGCCCGTGAGGCAGGTTCCAGAACAAAGATCGCTGTAAGCTCCACAGACCCGAACGTTGATCCGGTAGGTGCATGTGTAGGTTTAAACGGCGCGAGAGTCAACGCGATCGTCAACGAGCTCCGCGGTGAGAAGATCGATATCATCAACTGGGACGACAACCCGGCGTTCTTAATTGAAAACGCGTTGAGTCCGGCGAAGGTCATCTCCGTCGTTGCGGATGAGGACGAGAAAGAGGCACAGGTCATCGTTCCGGACTACCAGTTATCCTTAGCGATCGGTAAAGAAGGACAGAATGCAAGACTTGCCGCAAGACTTACCACCTACAAGATCGATATCAAGAGTGAGACACAGGCGAGAGAGCTTGGCCTCTTCGACGATATGGATTTCGGCGAGGAAGGCTTTGAGGGCGAGTACGAGAAAGATGTAGAGCCGGCAGAGGACGAAGCTCCGGCAGAGGAAACTTCCGAAGCACAGGCTGAGACAGAAGAATAGGAGAGAAGGGAACGACCACAGTGAGTACAGTAAAGAAGGTTCCGCAGAGACAGTGCATTGGCTGCGGTGAAATGAAAAACAAGCGGGAGCTGATCCGTGTCTTAAAAGGTACTGACGACGTGATTTCCATTGACGCGACCGGAAGAAAAAACGGACGCGGCGCATATATCTGCCCATCCATGGCATGCTTTGAAAAGGCAGTGAAGAGCCGGGGACTGGAACGCTCCTTTAAAATGGCAATTCCAAAAGAGGTTTACGAAAGTCTGAAAAAGGAGATGGAACAGATCGATGAACAGAAATAAGGTCCTGGGCCTGCTGGGCCTGGCGGAGAAAGCCGGCAAGGTAAGAAGTGGCGAGTTCTCCACAGAGAAGGCGGTAAAGTCCGGAAAAGCCGGACTGGTGATCGTATCGGAAGAATCTTCGGACAACACAAAGAAAATGTTCCGGAACATGTGTACTTACTATAAGGTCCCGTACTTTGAGTTCGGAAGCAAGGAAGAGCTCGGACACATCCTGGGAAAGCAGATGAGAGCGTCCCTGGCCGTGATCGACGAGAATTTTTCCAATGCGTTGTTGAAGCATTTTACTGCAAAAGCGTAGTCCTGCGGACATGAGGAGCGCATGCCTGCATGCGGCGGGTCATGTACATTGGCGATGGTTTGCAGGGACTATTTTGGAGGTGGCGAGCGTGAGTGAGTTTGAAAAGGATTTAAGAAAGAAAAAAGAGGGAACAGATACATTGAATCAGAATCAGGAGAATTCCACAAAGCCGGCAGTTCCGGCTGAAGGAGAAAATAATGCGCCGGCAGCACCGGCAAAGAAGCGTATTGCGGCAGTTTACCGTCCGCAGAACAGCACACAGAAACGTCCGGCAGGAAACCGCCAGCAGGGCGGTCAGAGACCGGCAAGACAGAACAACGGTTCCGGCATGCAGGTGAGACCGACGACAAACAGCGCGCCGGCAGAACCGGCAAAGGCAGCTGAGACTTCAGCAGCACCGGCACCGGAGAAAAAGGCGGAGACAGTTAAGACAGAGGCACCGGCACAGGATCTTCGTGAGAATGTCCGTCCGCTTCCGAACCAGAGCCGTCCGGAAGGACGCCAGGGCTTCCAGTCCAGAGAGAGCCGTCCGTTCCCGGGACGCGACGGAAACCGTGAGAGCGGAAGAGATAACCGCCAGGGCGGCTATCAGGGCAGCAGAGATAATAATCGTCAGGGCGGCTACCAGGGTAACAGAGACGGAAACCGCCAGGGTGGCTATCAGGGCAACAGAGACGGAAACCGCCAGGGCGGCTATCAGGGCAACCGAGACGGAAACCGCCAGGGTGGCTACCAGGGCAACCGCGATAACAACCGTCAGGGCGGCTACCAGGGCAACCGAGACGGAAACCGCCAAGGTGGTTATCAGGGTAACAGAGATAACAATCGCCAGGGCGGCTACCAGGGCAACAGAGACGGAAACCGCCAGGGTGGCTACCAGGGCAACCGTGACAACAATCGTCAGGGCGGTTACCAGGGCAGAAACGACAACCGTCAGGGCGGAAACAGAAGCGGCATGGGCATTCCGAAGCCGTCCTTCGATACACCGCTTGCACAGAAGCAGCAGAACACAAAGCAGAGCAAGAACGCTTACAAGAAAGAGCATGACGCAAAGAAAGACCGCGATATCGAGATGAAAGGCAAGGCAGGAAAGGGCCAGAAGGGCGTAAAAGCTCCGGTTATGCCGCCGCAGCCGAAGAAGGAGGAAGCGAAGGTCGAGGAGATCAAGACCATCGTAATCCCGGAGGTTATCACGATCAAAGAACTCGCGGACAAGATGAAATTACAGCCGTCCGCAATCGTTAAGAAGCTCTTCTTACAGGGCACCATCGTTACGATCAACCAGGAGATCGACTTCGAGAAAGCCGAAGAGATCGCTATGGAGTATGATGTTCTCTGCGAGAAGGAGAAGAAGGTCAACGTCATCGAGGAACTCTTAAAAGAGGAAGAAGAGGACGAGAAGGACATGGTTCCGAGACCGCCGGTCATCTGCGTAATGGGTCATGTTGACCACGGTAAAACTTCCCTTCTTGACGCGATCCGCCAGACAAACGTAACCTCCAGAGAGGCAGGCGGTATCACACAGCACATCGGTGCCTATGTTGTTGAATACAACGGACAGAAGATCACATTCCTCGATACACCGGGTCATGAGGCGTTCACGGCAATGCGTATGCGTGGTGCCCAGGCAACAGATATCGCGATCCTCGTTGTCGCAGCGGACGACGGTGTTATGCCGCAGACTGTTGAGGCTATCAACCACGCGAAGGCAGCAGGCGTTGAGATCATCGTTGCTGTCAACAAGATCGATAAGCCGAGCGCAAACGTAGAGAGAGTAAAACAGGAGTTATCCGAGTATGAGCTGATTCCTGAGGACTGGGGCGGAAGCACCGTATTCGTACCGGTTTCCGCACATACAAAAGAGGGAATCCCGGAACTTCTCGAGATGATCCTCTTAACAGCAGAGGTAAAAGAGTTAAAGGCAAACCCGAACCGCCGCGCGAGAGGTCTCGTGATCGAGGCGCAGCTTGATAAGGGAAGAGGACCGGTGGCAACGGTACTTGTACAGAAAGGTACCTTAAAGGTCGGTGACGCTATCGCCGCTGGCTGCTGCTACGGTAAAGTCCGCGCCATGATGGACGATAAGGGCAACCGTGTCAAAGAGGCTGGCCCGTCCACTCCGGTTGAGATCCTCGGTCTCAACGATGTTCCGAACGCAGGTGAGGTATTCATCGCGCACCAGAACGAGAAAGAGGCAAGGAGCTTCGCAGAGACATTCATCGCAGAGAGCAAGAATAAGCTTATCGAAGATACAAAGGCAAAACTCTCCTTAGACGACCTGTTCTCCCAGATCAAGGCCGGAAATGTCAAGGAGCTTCCGATCATCGTAAAAGCCGATGTACAGGGTTCTGTAGAGGCTGTAAAACAGAGTCTCGTAAAGCTTTCCAACGAGGAAGTTGTTGTCAAAGTCATCCACGGCGGCGTTGGCGCGATCAACGAGTCCGACGTTACACTTGCATCCGCTTCCAATGCGATCATCATCGGTTTCAACGTTCGTCCGGACGCACAGGCGAAGTCCATCGCGGACCGCGAGAAAGTCGACATGCGTCTGTACCGCGTCATCTATCAGGCGATCGAGGATGTAGAGGCTGCCATGAAGGGTATGCTGGATCCGGTATACGAGGAGCAGGTAACCGGTCATGCGGTTGTCCGCCAGACGTTCAAGGCATCCGGAGTCGGCACCATCGCCGGTTCCTATGTGCTTGACGGTAAGATCACCCGCGGAAGCAAGGCCCGCATCACGAGAGACGGCGAGCAGATCTTCGAGGGACCGCTTGCATCCTTAAAGCGTTTCAAGGACGATGTAAAGGAAGTCAACGCAGGCTACGAGTGCGGTCTTGTATTCGAGGGCTTCAACGATCTTCAGGAAGACGATATGATCGAAGTTTATATCATGGTAGAGGTGCCGAGATAGTTGTCTGTCAGGTCTGTGCATAGCCGCGGAGAGTTTCGTTTCGCGGCTATGTCCGGGATAGTCGTAAAAAAAGAGGTAATATCATGAGAAAAAACAGTGTAAAAAATATCCGGATCAACGGCGAAGTCCAGAAAGCTCTGAGCGAAATCATCCGCTCCGAGCTCAAGGACCCGCGTGTTCATCCGATGACAAGCGTGGTCCAGGTCTCGGTCACACCGGACCTTAAGATCTGTAAGGCCTACATCAGCGTCCTTGCGGACGAGGAGCAGGAGAAAGATACGATCCGCGGCTTAAAGAGTGCGGAGGGCTTTATCAGAACCCAGCTGGCAAAAAAAGTAAATCTTCGGAACACTCCGCAGATCTTCTTTGTGCTGGACCAGTCTATCGAGTACGGCGTCCGCATGTCCAAGCTCATCGATGAGGTGACAAAGGATATGCCGGAGGAGCAGGAAGACGACGGAACTGAGAGCGAAAATTAAACGAAGGAACCGGTCTGCGTGGAAAATACGCGGACAGGAGCGTACTGAAATCATATAGAGGAATCCGGTCGGACACGCGTAACGCGGATTCTGCCGGATTTTTCTGTTTTTTATATTACAATACACATTAAGGGAGGCGGAACTTTTGGGAATTCTTGATGAGATGCTGGAAGGAAAGAAGAGCATTGTGATCCTGGGCCATGTAAATCCTGACGGGGACTGTATCGGTTCCTGTCTGGGACTCTATAATTATCTGAAGGAAAATTATGAGGGGCTTGAGGTCTCGGTGTATCTGGAGAAAATGGGAGTGAAATTTTCCTTTCTTTCCGGTTTTGAGGATGTACACACAGAATACGACGACACAAAAACATTTGACCTTTGCATCACATCGGATGCCAGCGACGTTCCACGCCTGGGCGTCTTCGCCCCGTACCGGGAGACAGCAAAAGATACATTCTGCGTTGACCACCACATCACGAACAAGGGAATGTGCAGGGTCAACGTGATCGAGAGCTGGGCAAGCTCCGCAAGTGAGGTGGTGTTCCGCCTTCTCGATAGGGGAAAGATCAGCAAAGCGGTCGCAGAGTGCCTGTATACGGGAATTGCTCATGACACCGGTATCTTCAAGTTCTCAAACACATCGAGACAGACCATGGAGATCGCCGGGTTTTTAATGGAAAAGGGCATCGATTTCCCAAAGATCATCGACGACAGCTTTTTTGCGAAGACATATGGTCAGGCGAAGATTCACGGCCGGGCTGTTCTCGAAAGTGTCCGGATTCTGGATAACCGTTGTGTATACACGGTTGTCACGACGGATGAGTTAAGGGAATATGGCTGCACCGTAAAGGCCACGGACGGAATCGTGGACCAGCTTCGGATCATTGAAGGCATCGAGATCGCGTTTCTGCTCTACCAGACGGGAAATCCTGACGAGTACAAGGTGAGCCTCAGAACGAACTCCGCAGTGGATGTGAGCCGGATCGCCCTGAGCTTCGGCGGCGGCGGACATGTGAAGGCCGCAGGCTGCACGATGACGGGGGAGCCGCAGGAGATCGTGGAGAAGATCAGCGGAAAGATCCGCGAGCAGTGGGAAGAGCTCAAGTAACGAACACCGGAGGAAAGAATGTACGACGGAATTATTAACGTATATAAAGAAAAAGGATTCACCTCCCACGATGTGGTGGCGAAAATGCGGGGGATCCTGGGTCAGAGAAAGATCGGTCATACGGGGACTCTGGATCCGGCGGCGGAAGGTGTTCTTCCGGTGTGCGCAGGAAAAGGCACGAAGCTCTGCGATATGCTGACCGATCACGACAAGACATACAGGGCTGTTCTTCTTCTTGGAACCGAGACGGACACGGAGGACACGACGGGTACGGTGCTGGAGACGAAAGAAACATCGGGCCTCACTGAAAAAGAAGTGCAGGACGCGGTCCTCTCCTTTATCGGGGATTACGCCCAGATTCCGCCGATGTACTCGGCACTCAAGGTCGATGGAAAGAAGCTCTATGAGCTTGCGAGAGAGGGGAAAAACGTGGAGCGGAAGGCGCGCCCGGTTAAGATCTTCGATATCAAGATCGAGAAGATGGAGCTCCCGGAAGTTACGATGACCGTGTCCTGTTCAAAGGGAACTTATATCCGAACCTTGTGCCATGATATAGGCGCGAAGCTCTCCGTCGGCGGCTGTATGAAGGAGCTGCTTCGGACAAAGGTGGGCCGGTTTGAACTCTCGGAGAGCCTGACACTGGACGAGCTTCAGAAGTTAAAAGAGGAAGACCGGTTGGCGGAGGTCGTACTTCCGGTGGAGGAAGTTTTCAAGGAGCTTCCGGAGATCCGCTCGGATACGGAGGAGCTCGATAAGCTCTTAAAGAATGGAAATCCGTTCCGCAGCCGCGCAGTAAAAGATGTAAAGGGCGGGGACATGTTCCGCGTTTATCATTCGGATGGAACCTTTATCGGGGTGTTTAAGTACGACGAAGAGAAACACATGTACTATCCGGAAAAAATCTTTCTGGGAGGAAATTGACATGCAGTACATCGCGGAAACCAGAGAGTTTCAGATCAAAGAGAAAACAGTCGTCAGCATCGGTAAATTTGACGGCCTCCACAGGGGACACCAGAAGCTGATGCATGAGATGTTAAAATGGAAGGAACAAGGCTTTAAGATCGCCGTGTTCACCTTCGCGACGCCTCCGGGAACCCTGGTAAAGGGAAAGATGCAGACCATGATCATGACGAACCCGGAGCGTGAGATGCTTTTGGAGAGAGCCGGTGTGGACTACATCGTGGAATACCCATTTGATGAGGAAGTATGCCATATGGCACCGGAGAAGTTCGTCTCCGACATCCTGGTGGGACACATGAACGCCGGGGTCATCGTTTCTGGTCCGGACTGCCACTTTGGATACAGGGCAGCCGGGGACTGCGCGATGCTGGAGCGCCTGTCGTCTGAGTACGGATACCGCTATTTTGTTGTTGACAAGGAGCGGGACGAGGAAGGAAAGATCATCAGCAGCACCTACATTCGTGAGATGCTGGCGGACGGAAATATCATAAAGGCAAACAAGCTTTTGGGGTATTATTACTTTGTCACCGGAACGGTGCAGCATGGAAACGCCATCGGACACACAAAATTATATCCGACGGCGAACCTGATCCCGCCGGCGGTGAAACACCTGCCGAAGTTCGGCGTCTATGTGACGAGGGTGACCGTGGACGGAAAAACTTACGGTGGACTGACAAATGTGGGGGCAAAACCTACGATCTCCGGGGAAAATCCTGTGGGAGTGGAGACTTATCTCTATAATTTTGAGGGAGATCTCTACGGAAAAGACATGAAAGTGGAGCTTCTCGATTTTGTGAGACCGGAGATGAAGTTTGAGTCCATCGACGCGCTGAAGGCGCAGCTGGACCATGATATCAAGGAGTGCCAGAGACGGTATCTGGAGTTTGCGTAAAAAGACAGCGTCCGATTTTCTAAAGGAGATGCGGGCGTATCTTATGAAATATGGAGAAGGAAGAATTGGAGTTAGAAAATAAGCCGGAAGGCGGGGAAAAAGAAAAGCAGGCGCCGGAGCAGAAGCCGGCGATGACATATGCAGCATTTAAGGCCCAGAAAGGGAGAAAACGGGGGAAAAACCGTGGGACCGGAATGAATAAGGACCTGGCGGTAAAGATCGCGGCTGTGTGCGGCGGCGTGGTCGTTCTCGTTGGGGCCGTTGGCGGCGGCCTCTACTGGCATGAATCCTCAAAATACAAGACATGTTTTCTGCCCGGAACCATCGTTGACGGCATGGATGTGACGGGAAAGACGGCATCGGAAGTGGAAGACGCCATCATGGAGCAGTTAAAGGGATATACGCTGACCATCAATGGGCGCGAGGATCTCTCTGAGTCCATCACCGGGGAGAGTGTGGGACTTTACGCGGAGTTTGATGATACGTTAGATAAGGCCATCGCCTCCCAGAAGCCGATGGACTGGGGAAAATACCGGTTTGGAAAAGCGGTGAATGAGGTAAATACGGATGCCCTGCTCCGCTACAGCGACGATATGCTGAATGAGGCATTAGAAGGTCTCTCCTGCATGGACGAGGAAAATATGAGAGAGCCGGAGGACGCGAAGATCTCTGATTATGATTCCGCAACAGGCTCTTACTCGATCATAAAAGAGGATGAGGGAACGGAGCTCCAGGAGGACAAGGTGAAAGAGGCGGTCGCCACTGCGATCATGTCCCTGGCGGAGAGCGTGGACCTCGAGGAACAGGGATGTTATCTGGCTCCTTCGGTGACCTCCGAGGACGAGGCACTTAAGACGGCCTGCGAGACCATGAACAAGTATGTGGGGGCGAAGATCACATATAAGTTTGGAGATAAAGCGGAGACGCTGAACGGAAATGAGATCCATAACTGGCTCACGGTCAACGGGACGAGCGTCAGTGTCAGCGAGTCGAAGGCGGCGGAGTATGTCAAGAACCTGGCATCCACCTGTAACACCGCGTATAAGCCGAAGACATTGAAGACATCCTACGGAAAGACGGTGACCATCACCACCGGAAATTACGGATGGAAGATCGACCAGGCGAAGGAGACGGCAGCTCTCGTGAGCCTCATCAAAAATGGGGAGCAGACATCCAGAGAGCCGGAATATTCCCAGAAGGCCGCGAGCCATTCGGGAAATGATTATGGAAATACATACGTGGAAATCAACCTGACGGCGCAGCATCTTTACTTCTATGCGAATGGAAAGCTTCTTGTGGAGTCGGATTTCGTGTCCGGAAATGCCGCGAAGGGCTGGAGTACCCCGGCGGGTGCTTATTCCATCACGTATAAGCAGAGAAATGCGACCCTGAAAGGCCAGGGATACGCGACTCCTGTTTCCTACTGGATGCCGTTTAACGGCGGAATTGGTCTGCATGACGCGAATTGGAGAAAGACATTTGGCGGAACGATCTACAAGAATGGCGGATCCCATGGTTGCGTCAACCTGCCGCCGGCAGTGGCGAAGACCATCTACGAGAACATCTCCGCGGGAGATCCGGTCCTGTGCTACCATTTAGACGGCACGGAGAGCTCCAAGACCAGCGGAACGAAGAAGGACGGAACGGCGGAGACAACGGCAGCTACGACGGCAGTGCCGACAACCGCGGCACCTGAGACGACGGCAGCACCGGCGACCACGGCAGCGCCGGAAACGACCGCGGCGGGACCGTCCGTGCCGGAGACAACCGCGGCACCTGAGACGACACCTGCAGTTACGGCGGGCGGGGACAACGAGAGCTTCGGACCGGGATTCGTGCAGGAGACGGAAGGCATGACAGAGCAGGAAGTCGGACCTGGATTTTAAAATCGGTTTAAAAGAAAAGCAGTTCAATTCCGTGACGTTTAAACACGATTTGAACTGCTTTTTTGAACTGGAAGATTCTGGAGCTTTTTATGAAAAAAACTTATTTACTTTTAAAGACAGGTATGCTATACTGTCAGAGTATGTGAAAGCGCCGACACTCGGTCAGCGGATAACTCCAACCGGGACCTGGTGATCGGTAAGTTTAAAGAATTTTAAGGAGGAAATCACAATGATTTCAAAGGAAAAGAAAGCAGCTATTATCGCTGAGTACGGCAGAAAACCGGGCGACACAGGTTCACCGGAAGTTCAGATCGCTATCTTAACAGCACGTATCGAGGAGTTAAATGCTCATCTTGCTGAGAACAAAAACGACTATCATTCAAGACGTGGT
>ENA-UEPD01001754-UEPD01001754.1-human-gut-metagenome-genome-assembly--contig:-NODE-1754-length-10892-cov-8.381600_pt1 | contig 10892 bp, 10 predicted proteins | sample MGYA00242895_ERZ507906 | MGnify/ENA primary metagenome ERZ507906 (study PRJEB26167, sample SAMN06115416) | human gut metagenome | host: Homo sapiens | place: China:Guizhou | collected 2015-03-03... | reverse complement strand
TGGAGAAGCAAGACCTCGAGCGACAACTCGAATATCTGCGTTATCAGGTCAATCCGCATTTCTTCATGAACACCCTGGCACTCCCCGAAACGCTGCCTCCGCCGAGCCCAGCCGCATTGGAGGCGTATGGGCAACTCGGTAAAGCCGAAACATCCCCCGCCTCTTCCGAACCCGTTTCTCCGCAAGCCCCCCCACAGCAATCCGTCACCCAGCTGACGCCGCTTTCCGGGCCGTCCGTCCAGCTTGCCGGAAGCCCCGCTGAGCCTGACGAATGGCGGTTCACGCCGCGTTTCCCGCAGGAATCGCTGGAGCCTACAGCCCTCGGCACGGCCCTGTTCCTCGGGCTGCTGGCTGGCCTTATCCTCAATGTCATGCCCTGCGTGCTGCCCGTGCTGACCATGAAGGTTTCCGCCCTGCTGAGCTCGTCGGGTTATGAGACCGAAGGTCAGCGCCTCGCCCATTTCCGCGAGCACAACGTACTGTTCGCCGCCGGGATCCTGACGTGGTTCCTCGTGCTGGCCTTTTGCGTCGGCGCGCTCGGATTGGCATGGGGCGGCCTGTTCCAGAATACCCATCTCGTGTACGGGTTGCTGATCCTCGTCTTTTTGCTGTCCCTCTCCCTGTTCGACGTGTTCACGCTGCCCGTGCTCGATTTCAAGGTCGGCGCGTCACGCAACCCCAAAACGCAAGCCTACCTCACCGGCCTCGTCGCCACCCTGCTGGCCACCCCGTGCAGCGGCCCTCTGCTCGGCGGCGTGCTCGGCTGGGCGGCACTCCAGCCCCTGCCCGTTATCGTCGCCGTATTCACGGCAACCGGGATCGGCATGGCCTTGCCCTATCTCGTCCTGGCGGCTTGGCCCGGCGCGGCCCGCATCCTCCCCAAGCCCGGCGCATGGACCGGGATCATGGAACGGCTGGTCGGCTTCTTTCTCATGGGTACCGCCATCTACCTACTGTCCATTCTCCCCGAGTCGCAGCGGCTCGCCGCGCTCGTCACCCTGCTCGTCTGCGCGCTGGCGGCGTGGATGTGGGGGCAATGGGGCGGCTTGCGGGCCTCGGGGCGTCAAAAGCTCTTTACGGGCGCGCTCGCGCTCCTTATGGTATGCGGCTCCATCTGGTGGAGCGTGCAGCCCGCCCCCGAACCCGCGCCGTGGGAAACGTTCCGGGCGGACACGTTCCGTTCGCTGCTGAAAAAAGAACCGCTGATGGTCGAATTCACGGCGGACTGGTGCCCGTCCTGCAAATTCCTTGAGCAAACCGTGCTGACGCCCAAACGCCTGCACGCCATCACGGAACGCTACGGGCTCCGCCTCATCAAGGTGGACCTGACCCGGCCCGACCCGGAAGCGCAGGCGCTGCTCCGCGCCATCGGCAGCGTCAGCATCCCGGTCACGGCCATTTTCCCCAAGGGCCTCCTCTCAAACAGCCCCATCGTGCTCAGAGATCTGTACACGACGAGCCAGCTTGAGGACGCCCTTGCCACCCTGTCTCCCCGGAAGTGAGTATGCTTGTGCAAGCTTCGCAGGACGCCCTGCGGCATCTGGAAATCATTATGGTGGGAACCAAGTTCCCGGAAAACATCGGCATGGCGGCCCGCGCCTGCGCCAACACGGGCTGCGGGCGCCTGACGCTCGTCAGCCCCGCGTGGTGGGATAAGGAAAAAGCCCGGCCTCTGGCCACGGCCAAGGGCGAGCCCCTGCTCGACGCCATTGAGGTCAAACCGACGCTCGGCGACGCGCTCGCCCCCAACGTCCTGACCTTCGGCACCACGGCCCGCACGGGCGGCTGGCGGCGCGGGCTGCTGACGCCGGAACAGGCCGCCGGGGAAATCGCGCCCCTGCTCCACGAAGGCAGCCGGGTCGCCATCGTCTTCGGCTGCGAGGATCGCGGCCTGAGCAATGCCGACATCGAGCAATGCCAGCGCCTCGTAACCATCCCCACCGCTGGAGAGGCTTCTTCGCTCAATCTGGCGCAGGCCATCCTCATCCTTACCTACGAATGCATGAAGGCGGTCAGCCGCGTGGACCCGCAGCCGTCGCTCGGCAACGATCCCGGCCAGCAGTCGCGCCGCATCACGCACGAGGAACAGGCCCTGCTCTACGCCCGGCTCAAAGAAACGCTCCTCGCCATCGACTATCTCAAAAGCGACAATCCCGACTACTTCCTGATGCCCCTGCGCCGTTTCCTCGGCAAGTCCGGCCTGAGGCGGCACGAGATGGATATGCTCATGGGCATCTGCCGCCAGGTGGGCAATCTCAGGAAGGAGGCGGGAAAATAAACGGGCAGGGCCTCCGGGAGCAAGGGCCCCGCCCTTGCCCTTGGGCGAATAGTTCCACCCAGCCTCCGGCGGCCAAAGCAAAAAGGATATGCACTGGTTCAAGCCAATCCGCTCCAACACGCCCAAGGAGGCACGCTTCTGGCCGGACTGCGGGATCGAGCTTCTTCCGAACCGCCGCCGGATAATGCCGTGTTACGAAGAGTCCGCACCAAGGAGCCGCGCATGGGTAGAAAGCCATCCCCACCCGATAAAGATCCCACTCCCCACTGGTCGATATCCGGCCTGATCCTAGGGGGGCTTTGCGTATGTGCCTCCGAATGGGTGATCGCCTATAGTGTCACTGGCGGACACCCGGCGAAACTCATTCCCACATTCTTCATCGTCATGTTCCTGCTTCTTGTCATAGTCAGGTTTACAAACGTTACGGACAAACATTTTCCGGAAGCCCCCCCTTCCGACAGCCAGCCGGGTATGGAGGCTTCCTCCTCCGGGCAGCCGCCTCCCACGACAAGGCTCCTTTTCACCTCTTCGCCTTTCTGGGACCGCGTGCTGCTGACTGTGCTCGGAATCGTCAGCTTCTTTCTATGGTCGCACTCCAAAGGCGATGTCCCCCGCGACATCTTCGGAACGCTTTTTCCTCTGTCCTTCGTATTGGCCGTCCTCTATCCGATGTTCTTTCTCCCCATAGCCCCTATGTCCCCTGAAGAAAAACGCAGGTGGCATCTGAAAAAACAAAAAAAGCGGCTCAAGCGGCAAAAAGCCAAAGCGGATAAAAAACGGCGCTGCAAAAGCTGATTCTTCTCATTGGATCAAAGCGCGCAATCCGGAAACGTACCTGAGACGCTGTACGAACGCGCGCCTTGCGGGTATAACCGCCTCTTATTCCTCTACAGCATCAAGGAGTCGTCATGCGTTCATCATCCGTATCCCCGTATGATCTTCAGGACTGGGCCAAGCGCGCAGGTTTCGAGCTTACCGAAGAAACCTTGCCCCCGCTCGCCGGATATCTCGGACTGCTCATACAGTGGAACAGGGTCATGAACCTTGTCGGCACCCGGACGGCTGAGGACACCTTTTTTACGCTGGTCGTCGACAGCCTGCATCTCGGGCGTTTTCTGCGCGAAGACGTGGAATACAGCGCTGCACCTTGTTGCTGGGATCTGGGCTCGGGAGCCGGGCTTCCCGGACTTCCTCTGCGTATGATCTGGCAAGAAGGCGATTACTGGATGGTCGAAGCCCGAGAAAAACGAGCCCTGTTCCTGTCCACGGTCCTCGCCCAATATCCCTTGCCCGGAACCCATGTCTTCCGGGGCCGCGCCGAAGCGTTTATGGCCGGACCGCCCGCACGGACAGCGGATCTCATCGTCAGCCGGGCGTTTATGCCGTGGCCCGGCGTTCTGGAACTCGTCAAAGGCAACCTGAACCCCAATGGCGTGATCGTACTGCTTTTGCGCGAACGCCTCCAAGAGTCTCCAGATTGGGAACAGGCCGCACAGAACTGGCGTATTGCCGGGCAATATACGTATACGGCGTCCCGCACCCAGCGGTACCTGTATGCCCTGACCGCTCAAGACGCACTATAATTCACAAAACGAAACCATCTGAAAAAACTTCTTTTCAGCCCATTGAATTTTTTTTGGCAATCGTCAAAAACTCTTTTCAATGGGCTTTTTTTATTTAAACAGTGATTCTAGCAGGATAACCAATCTAGCAATACTTATTCTCTTTCTACAGGAGAAAAAAGTCACGAAACGTACTAAAAAAAGAATCTAATGGCCTTGTCTTCCGATGAGAATCAGGTATCGCTAAGAACAGGTGGTGCTGTTTGAATACGCAACCAAAGGAGAACCCTTATGTCTGCCAATCTTATTTCTGCCGTTCATGATCTTGTTTTAGAAAGCGGTCTTGGTGCCAAAAACATTGCCGCCGCCGTGGGCAAACCGTATTCCACCCTGCTGCGTGAAGTGAACCCCTTCGACGACGGCGCGAAACTCGGCGCGGAAACCCTCGTCGACATCATGCGGGTCACTGGTAATATCCAGCCGCTTGAGCATATAGCCGAACAGTTCGGCTATGAGCTCAAGCGGACCCACTAAGCCACTCCCGTACAATGCCTCCCCAAGCCCAAAGAACCACCATGAAGCACACCACCGCCCTATTGCCCCGCCTGTCGGGGCTTTTTCATATCCGTTCTCCCCTTCCCCCAAAAGTCCTCGGCAAGCCGAGGATTTTTCATAGGTACACGTAAGCATGGAAGTTCCCGTACTGGGAGTTTTTCCTGCATGACGCCCAACTGAGCCGGACCATTTCGGTCCATATGCCCATGCGTTCAACGGTACAAAAAAGAGAGGGGGGCGTCCCGCCTTTTTCCGTTCCCTCAGTGCGGCAAATGCCGCGTCTGCCGCCAGCTTTCCACCGTATACAGCAGCAAGGCCAGCCAGATAAAAATGAACGTCACCAGCGCAGCCGGGTTCAAGGTTTCCCCAAACATGAATATGCCGAGGAAAAACGTGCAGGTCGGGGAAATGTATTGCAGCAGGCCAAGCGTCATCAGGCGCATATGCCGGGCGGCATAGGCGAACATGACCAGTGGCAGGGATGTGACCGGACCGGCAAGAAACAACAAAAAGCCTTCCCGAACCGTCGGGCTGCAAAGGAAGCCCTCCCCATTCCAATAGAGCCACAGGATCCAGCCGAGCGAAAAGGGTATCAAAACTATCGTCTCAATGAACAAGCCGGGAAGCGCTTCGACGGAAACCGTTTTTCGGATAAAACCGTACAGCGCAAAAGTGAAGGCCAGCGACAGGGCCAGCCACGGAAACTGATTGTGGCCCAAGAAACTCAGCAGGACACCGATACAGGCCAACAAAATGGCTATCCCCTGAAGGCGTGACGGCCGTTCCCGCAAGAAAAGGAAACCGAACAGCACATTCATAAGCGGATTGGTGTAGTATCCGAGGCTCGTTTCAAGGATCTGTCCGGTACTGATGGCCCATATGTACAGGAACCAGTTCAACCCCACCACGCAGGAACTGGCGAACATGGTCAGCGCCACGCGGCGGTTGCGAAAAGCGCTGACGACCTCCGCCCAGCGCCTTGTCAGCATAACGACCGGAAGCAAGCTCACAAACGAAAAAATGATGCGGTAGCACAGGATTTCGAACGGAGCCACGGCATCCAGCATATGCCAGAAAACGACCAGAAAGCCCCAGATGAGAAAGGCGCAAAGACCCGCCAACAACCCGAGCGAATTGCTCTTTACGGACGGAACGGCAAACAACGGCATACTCCACCTTCACAAAGACAGCCATCCTGCAAAACAGGATGGCTGTCCACAATACGGCAAAAACGTCCGCGACTAGCGATTGAACGAACGAGCAAACAGATCCGAAATGGCTTTGCGCCCGTTGGCTTCCATGAACCGGGTTCCCGTGGCGGTGAAGTGCGTATGCTCAATGACGGGCTCTTCCACCTTGACCCAAGCGTCGTTCAGCCAGCGATACCAGCCGTCCTGTTCCTGATCGAACACGAGAAGGGGCTTGTTGCAGATCTTGGCGAACTCGGCACCCCAGCCGGTACCGCCCTTGACGGTCTGATCCGGCTGGATGTTGCCCACGACCACGACTTCCTGACCGCTGCTGACCTGCCAGCAAATGGACTGCAGGACCTTGCGGAACAGGGGAGCCTTCGTGAATTCCCGGCCCATAAGGCGGGAAACATAGGTCAGGCTCACATCTTTCAGGGCCAATTCTTCGGAAGTGAGGACGCGCACGCCGCGCTTCCGTTCGATCTGGTGCCCATCAAAGCTGTAGTTCACTTCTTCAATGCCCCAAGCCTCGGCCTGCGCGCCGAAAAACTGCTCGGTTCCGGCGGCCCCGCCGCTGAAAAGAACACACTGTTTCGGATCCAGCATGGATGCTCCTTGGTTGTTCGTCATGCCGGCGCACGACGGATTATACGATGCCGCAATACGGCGTTCCTGCAAAGGCTAACGGGTCACACGCGCCGAGCCGTCGCTTCCGCGCAGTACGCGGACACGTTCACCCGGAGAGAATTGCTGATCGGCGGCCTGAACAATGGACAACTGCTGTCCGTTTTCCAGTTCGACCGTAATTTCGAGGCCATTCTGCTTGGTCAGCGCCTTCTCGCCAGCATAGCCGCCAGCCGCGCCGAGGGCTGCACCCGCGATAGTCGCCAGCGTCTTCCCGCGTCCGCCACCAACCATATTGCCGAGCACGCCGCCGACGACGCCTCCTCCCACTGTCCCAAGGACGGCGGGACGATCTTCCTCAAGCGTAACGGGCTGCACGGAAACCACCGTGCCGTACTGCACCGTTTGAGCGCTGCGCACCTGGCTGCCGGAATAGGTATTGCCGCTGTAGTTGGTGCAACCAGCCGAAAGCATGGCGAGAGCGAGCATGCATACGGCTACATGTTTGATTTTCAGCATAGTAAACCTCCAATCGAAAGTCAGGGGTGAGAACCCTGTACTTTTCAAACTCCTAGCATAATGAGGGCGCAGGGGCAATTCCCTGATGTGCGGTTTCCCCTATGAGATGGGGTGAGAATATGAAGGAAGGGAGCCCCTCTTCTGGAGAGAGGCTTCTATTCCCTCCACCGCCCCATCTTTCGAACTCCCTAGGCTTTTGATTACGAGGGGTAGCGAGGAGAACATTTACCGATTAAGGAAACGATTCCGTGGCCTCCCCTTTCCCTCAAACACAGGCCCTCTAAAGCCTTTGCCTGGCAAATCAATGAGGCTTGCGGGAAAAAGGTGAAGAAGAAGAAGAAGAAGAAGAAGAAGAAGAAGAAGAAGAAGAAGAAGAAGAAACGAATGAGCCAATTATGGAGCGAACCGGGCGGGTAAAGCTGTAGGAAAAAGAAGCTGGGCGAGGAGGAAACCCTAGGGGGAGGGGGGAGAGGGAGAAAGAGCAGGAGGGGCTTGCGCCTAGCCTGGGGCTTGGGGAGGGGGGGGCCGTGATGGGGATGGGCTTCGGGCAAAACAAAGGGCCGTCCTGGATAGGACGGCCCTTTGGAAATAAAGTCTTGGCGTTGTTCTACTTTCCCACGTAAGAGTGCGCAGTATCATCGACGATGGAGAGCTTAACTGCCGAGTTCGGAATGGGATCGGGTGTACCCTCTCCTCCATGAACACCAAGACAAATCTCTATGTGATATTAATTGATAGGGGGTTGGGAAGGGGAAAGTTTTTGAAAAATAAGCCGCTCGGGCTATTAGTACTGGTCAGCTGAGCACGTCGCCGCGCTTACACCTCCAGCCTATCGACCGGGTAGTCTACCCGGGCCCTTCAGCTCTTTCGAGGGGAGAACTTATCTTGAGGCAGGCTTCCCGCTTAGATGCTTTCAGCGGTTATCCCTTCCGCACATAGCTACCCTGCTATGCCGCTGGCGCGACAACAGGATCACCAGGGGTGCGTCCATCCCGGTCCTCTCGTACTAGGGACAGGCCCTCTCAATTCTCCTTCGCCCACAGAAGATAGGGACCAAACTGTCTCACGACGTTTTAAACCCAGCTCGCGTACCACTTTAAACGGCGAACAGCCGTACCCTTGGGACCTGCTTCAGCCCCAGGATGTGATGAGCCGACATCGAGGTGCCAAACCGCATCGTCGATGTGAACTCTTGGATGCGATCAGCCTGTTATCCCCGGCGTACCTTTTATCCAATGAGCGATGGCCCTTCCATTCGGGACCACCGGATCACTAACGCCAACTTTCGTTCCTGTTCGAGATGTCTCTCTTACAGTCAAGCTCCCTTATGCGTTTGCACTCAGCGCCTGGTTTCCGATCAGGCTGAGGGAACCTTTGCATGCCTCCGTTACACTTTAGGAGGCGACCGCCCCAGTCAAACTACCCGCCAGACACTGTCTTTCTCCGGGATAACCGGAAGAAGTTAGGATCTTAAACATGCAAGGGTGGTATTTCAAGGATGGCTCCCCCCATACTGGCGTACAGGGTTCACAGCCTCCCACCTATCCTACACATGCAGGCCCAAAATCCAATGTCAAGCTATAGTAAAGGTGCACAGGGTCTTTCCGTCTTTCTGCGGGTACACGGAATTTTCACCGCGACTGCAATTTCACCGAGTCTCTGGCCGAGACAGTGTGGAGATCGTTACGCCATTCGTGCAGGTCGGAACTTACCCGACAAGGAATTTCGCTACCTTAGGACCGTTATAGTTACGGCCGCCGTTTACTGGGGCTTCAATTCGGAGCTTTGCTTGCGCTGACCCCTCCTTTTAACCTTCCAGCACCGGGCAGGCGTCAGTCCGTATACGTCGTCTTTAGGACTTCGCACAGACCTATGTTTTTAGTAAACAGTCGCCACCACCAATTCACTGCGGCTCCCCGGGGCTTCATATGTTAAACATGTCACCCTAGAGAGCACCCCTTCTTCCGAAGTTACGGGGTTATTTTGCCGAGTTCCTTGGCCAGAGTTCTCTCGAGCGCCTTGGATTGTTCATCCCACCCACCTGAGTTGGTTTGCGGTACGGATTGCTGTGGATAAACTTAGGAGCTTTTCTAGGCAGCATAGACTCAACGGCTTCAGGGCTTGCGCCCACGGACTCGCGTCTCAGATTCGTCCGGCGGATTTGCCTACCGGATATTCCTACACGCTTGCACCGGGATATCCAACACCCGGCCCGCCTATCTTCCTGCGTCCCTCCATCGCGCTACACAACAAGTACAGGAATATTAACCTGTTTTCCATCGGTTACGGCTTTCACCCTCACCTTAGGATCCGACTAACCCTGGGAAGATTACCTTTACCCAGGAAACCTCGGGTTTTCGGCGAATATGTTTTTCACATATTTTATCGTTACTCATGTCAGCATAATCACTTCACTGCAGTCCAGCATGCCTTCCGGCACACCTTCAGCCCGCAGCGAACGCTCCCCTACCCAATCCCCAAAGGGGATTGCCAAAGCTTCGGTACCATGCTTAGCCCCGTTACATTTTCGGCGCAGAGCCATTAGACCAGTGAGCTATTACGCTTTCTTTAAACGATGGCTGCTTCTAAGCCAACGTCCTGGCTGTCTAAACGGTTCCACTACCTTCACCACTGAGCATGGATTTGGAGACCTTAGCTGTTGGTCTGGGCTGTTTCCCTTTTGACGACGAACCTTCGCACCCGCCGTCTGACTCCCGGGATACAATTAAGCGGCATTCTGAGTTTGATAGAGTTTGGTAATCTGGTAGGACCCCTAGCTCTGTCAGTGCTTTACCTCCGCTAATCAATTCCCGAGGCTATACCTCAATATATTTCGGGGAGAACCAGCTATCACCGGGTTTGATTGACCTTTCACCCCTATCCACAAGTCATCCGGAACGTTTTCAGCCGTTGACGGTTCGGTCCTCCACAAGGCTTTACCCTTGCTTCAACCTGCTCATGGATAGATCACCCGGTTTCGGGTCTACTCCAACGTACTAGTCGGCCTATTAAGCCTCGCTTTCACTACGGCTACGCTTTCGCTTAACCTCGCACGGTAGAGTAACTCGCTGACTCATTATACAAAAGGCACGCGATCACTACCGAAGTAGCTCTCGCAGCTTGTAGGCAACAGGTTTCAGATTCTATTTCACTCCCCTAACAGGGGTTCTTTTCACCTTTCCCTCACGGTACTAGTTCACTATCGGTCGCTGAGGAGTACTTAGCCTTAGAGGATGGTCCCCCTAGATTCCCACGAGGTTCCACGTGCCTCGCAGTACTCAGGTACCGGCTGCGTCCTTTTCGGTTTCGAGTACGGGGCTATCACCCGCTGTGGCGGAGCTTTCCAGCTCACTTCCTCTGCCTACTCCAGAATCGCGTATGCCGGCCCTACAACCCCGAATGGTCGAAACCACTCGGTTTGGGCTCTTCCCATTTCGCTCGCCGCTACTTTGGGAGTCTCGTTTGATTTCTCTTCCTCCGGGTACTGAGATGTTTCACTTCCCCGGGTTGGCTTCTCTGGGCCTATATATTCAGCTCAGGATGATGGGACATGACTCCCATCGGGTTTCCCCATTCAGAAATCATCGGATCGTAGGATGTTTAGCTCCTCCCCGATGCTTATCGCAGCTTACCGCGTCTTTCATCGCCTCTCAGCGCCAAGGCATTCACCTGTTGCCCTTGATATCTTATTTCTCAAGAACTTTACTATTCCCTTCCCATTCCCCTATTCAATTGTAAATGAGCAGCACCCGCCGGTGTTTCCGGCCGGTACGACCAGGCCATGCCTGGATGACTGCCGCGAAATCTTCGCGCCAATGACCAATCATGGACCGTACGTCAGCAAGCTTGTGGTGGAGGTAGGCGGAATCGAACCGTCGACCCTCTGCGTGCAAAGCAGATGCTCTCCCAGCTGAGCTATACCCCCTGATAAGTGGTGGGCCTGGAAAGACTTGAACTTTCGACCTCACGCTTATCAGGCGTGCGCTCTAGCCACCTGAGCTACAGGCCCCTGACGTTTTCTTCTCAAAGAGCATGGCGTTAAGCCCTTGTTCCTTGCAAGTGAAGAGCGAGTTGGGAATTTTTCCTATAAAGGAGGTGATCCAGCCGCAGGTTCCCCTACGGCTACCTTGTTACGACTTCACCCCAATCATCGGCCCTACCGTA
>ENA-UEPD01001752-UEPD01001752.1-human-gut-metagenome-genome-assembly--contig:-NODE-1752-length-10902-cov-3.993995_pt1 | contig 10902 bp, 7 predicted proteins | sample MGYA00242895_ERZ507906 | MGnify/ENA primary metagenome ERZ507906 (study PRJEB26167, sample SAMN06115416) | human gut metagenome | host: Homo sapiens | place: China:Guizhou | collected 2015-03-03... | reverse complement strand
AGTGATCATACATAAATCCAGATCCTTCAATAACATCTGCGCTTTCCTTACCGGCAAACCAATTACTTGATGGGATAAGCTTATTATCTCGGAATAATCCTTTTGAGGATATTGATTTTGAGTTTCCATTGATTTCTGTGTTTATCATTCGCAGACAAAATAAGCTTACCGCCTGCTGATATACCATCAATCCCCCTGATAAAATATCAATGTCACGACTAATATTATCAGATGACAGGGATAAATGATATATCTGACTACGTATTTACGGCCGGTAACAATGCCCATCGTAATTTGTAGCTATAAATAAAATTAGGTGCGGTTGCTCTGGATATCTGATACAATAGTAAGATAACTCAGATTTAATACTTATTTTTGTGACAGGATCAATAAAAACTGACATGGAAACAACATTTACCAAAAGAAATAGTCATGGAGCCAACTTAAAACGTTGGAGAGAATGGAGAGGCATCAAACAAGAAGTGCTCGCCGACAAAATTGGGGTATCACAAGCCACCTTATCCGGCTACGAGAAAAAAGACGAATTGGAACCTGAGGTATTGGAAAAGGTCACGAAAGCTTTGGATATTCCGATAGAGGCGATCACGGAGCTTAATGAAGGAGCGCTTATCAATATTTATTCTGGCACATGGCAAGATAACGCAACTGCAGCCGGAAGCATTCAAAATCAAACATTCAATCCCATCGATAAAATAGTCGAGCTTTACGAACGATTACTAAAGGCCGAGCAAGAAAAGGTTGCCATGCTCCATGAAATCATAAAGGATAAATAAGTATCGATTATAGAGACCGTAAGCGAAAATGAGATAATCTTGACATTATGATCGAAATAACAGAATAACGATGTCAAGACCTTTTTACAAATAGAGAAAAAGAGGGAGAGACCTATGATGAAATCATACGTTTTCCCTCTTTTTCTTGCCTAAATACCCCTGTTTGGACTCAAAAGTAATAGAGTTAGGTAACACAAAAGGCTGTATTAGGCAACACGACCGTATGTATTAGGTAACGCAACCGTATGTATTAGGCGATACATACGGAAGAAACAGCCCTCGCATCCTATAGAATTGATCGATACACCCGTATAAAATGGCTATTTTCACCTAAAAATATGAGATACGATGAATTAATCTCGCTAGAATAAAAAGGCCTATTTCCATAAAACACTACAAGACAACCAGATGCTATTATTCTATGCCATTTTCGGAAGCAAGGCATACCTTAGCCCGGAAAAAACGCTTCTCCGGGAGTTTAGATTACAGAATGTCAAAACGTCAAACCTACTCTTTTACGCGTGATGCCCATCGTGGGCCCCTTATTAAAGCCATATATAGTTCACCCGATAAAACAGAACGTTTATAAGGATATCTTCTTATCTTCGCGTATCACATAAAACAAACATTAAATACTATGATCTGTTTCCCGAACGCAAAGATAAACCTAGGTCTGAACGTGGTAAGCAAACGTCCGGACGGTTATCATAATATAGAGCCCATCTTCTATCCGATCCCCGTGAAGGATGCCCTCGAGATCGTCGCCTCGGATCGGACCTGTTTCACGCAAACCGGAATTCCGGTAGACGCTCCCCAAGAGAAGAACCTCGTCATAAAAGCACTGAACGCCCTAAAGACGAGATACGAGATTCCCCCGCTAGAGATCCATTTGTTGAAAGCGATACCTTTTGGCGCCGGGCTTGGAGGAGGTTCCGCCGATGCCGCTTTTATGTTGAAGCTGGTCAATGATTTCTGCGGTTTGGATATTCACCCGGATGAGTTGGAGGCGATAGCGTCCACCATCGGAGCCGATTGCCCGTTCTTTATCCGTAACACGCCGGTATTCGCGACCGGCACGGGAAACCAATTCGAGCCCGTGGACTTGTCCTTGAAGGATTATTATCTATGCTTGGTAAAACCGGATGTAGCCGTCTCCACCCCCGAAGCCTATTCGATGGTAACACCCGCCGCGCCCGAGACCTCCTTGAAAGAGATCATCCGGCTACCGGTATCCGAATGGAAAGAGCGGATGGTGAACGATTTCGAGCGAAGCGTATTCCCGAGACATCCCGTGATCGAGCGGATCAAGGATACCTTATACGAGGGAGGCGCCTTATATGCCGCCATGTCCGGCTCCGGATCGTCCGTGTTCGGTTTGTTCGAAAAACCAACCCATTTCAAGGAACAATCCCTGTTCAGCGATTGTTTTCTATGGGAAGGACAATTATCATGAATCAAATAGAGACTTTTTTTGATACGATGGCGGAACGCTGGGACGCTGTCTGCGTACATGATCCGGGAAAGATCCGGACGATATTGGATCGTACCAACCTGCGGCAGAACGCCCGCATCCTCGATGTCGGTTGCGGCACGGGGATATTGGAAAGTTACCTGCTGCCGTACGAACCCCGCCAAATCGTAGCTATCGATATAGCGGGCCAAATGATCGAGAAAGCACGCATGAAATATCCGGATCATCCGCTCATCGAGTTCCTCCAAGAGGACGCTATGAGCTACGAGGGGAAAGGATTCGACTATATTATCCTATATAGCGCTTACCCGCATTTCATGCGGCCGGAACGGTTGATCGAGCATATGAGCGGCTTGCTCGCGCCCGGCGGTAAATTGGTTATCTGCCACAGCGAGAGCAAGGAAAAGATCAATACGCACCACCATCGGCACGCCGATCGATTATCGCTGCCCTTGCCCCCGGCCCGAGAGGTGGCGGCATTGATGGAGCCTTATCTTCTTCCGCTCGTCGTAGAGGATACCGAACAGCTTTACATCGTTTGCGGAAAACGTTTATCCTAAACTAATTATATATGGACAGAAAAACTAACTTAATTCCGGCATTGCTTCTTTCCGCCCTTTCGCTTTACGCCATGGAAGACGTGAAAGTAACGCAATTCCAGCACGCAGGCCCGTTCACGGTCAACAAGCCGATCCTAGCGGACAGCCTCAACGTAAATGGCAAGCCTTTCGAGGCGAAGAATCTATTAAAAGCGACCTTACCGTTCGAGCAAACGCTTGCGAACGCCACGGTACTCGACGCTGACACGGCAGGCGCAATCACCTTCGCTGCCCCGCGAAAAGGATATGCCCTGCATCTATTCTCTTTCTTCTTGAACAGCGACCGATACGTAAAAGGCACGCTCGATATATCGGGTCCCGGGGCGTTCGAAGTATTCGTCAATGATAAACCGGTCGGAGCCTCCTCCGAGTTGGTGATGGAACCCCGCCGCTATCAAGTAGTCGTTAAATACCTGACAGCGGAAACAGACACTTGTCCTCCCAGCCTAAAGGCTACCTTCAAGAGCGAGGCGGAAGCGAAAGTCGTAGCTTCCTTGAACCCGGAGAAACGCTACACCCTTCTGAATATCCTAGAAGGAAAGGATTTCCAAGGCGTAAGTGTCTCCCCGAACGGAAAGTATGCCTTGGTAAAATACGTCAACCGGTTCCCGGAGAGCAAGAGCGAATCGTACGGGCAATTGATGGATGCCGCTACGGGACGGGTCTTATTGCAAGACGGAAGTTTCTTGACAACCGCCAAATGGATGCCTAAAAGCAATCGATTGTATTACACCCGCACCGGTCTGGACGGTACGGAGTTGGTAACCGTAGATCCGGCGACCTACCAACAAACGGTATTAGTCCCGAACCTTCCGAAAGGGCGGTTCGTATTCACCCCCGATGAGTCCACGCTTCTCTATACCGTAGAAGAGGAAGGTCCCAAGGAAGGGACGGACTTGATCCGTGTATTAGAGCCGGCAGACCGTATCCCGGGTTTCCGTGACCGCTCCTTTATCTGGCGGTATGACTTAAAAACAGGTTTGTACGAGCAACTTACTTTCGGGCATACGGACACTTATATCAATGATATCAGCGCTGATAGCCGCTATCTATTGTTCAGCACCAGCGACCGGGTGTACACCTCCTTGCCGCACTCCCGCAACTCCCTTTATAAATTGGATTTGCAGACCATGGCGATCGATACGATCTGGGAGAAAGCCCCGTACGTAAACCAAGCCGCCTTCTCGCCCGACGGTAAACAGTTATTGGTAGCTGGGGCAGGCGACGCTTTCGACGGGATCGGACGAAATATCAAGCAAGGACAGATCTCCAACTCGTACGACGGGCAGTTATTCCTATACGATCTGGCAAGCCGTAAAGCCTCCCCTCTCACCAAAGACTTCAATCCGAACGTGATCGATGCCGTATGGAACCGCTTCAACGGGCAAATCTATATCCTCTGCGAGGATGAGGATTATCAACGGATCTATACGTGCGACCCAGCAAACGGGAAGATCAAGCAAGTAGCCGCCTCCGAGGATATTATCATGTCGTATGCGTTGGCCGACAACGCTCCGGTTCTCTTCTATTACGGACAGAGCGCGTCCAACGCCAACCGCCTTTACGCTTACGACCTGAAAGGTGGAAAGAACCGCTTGGTGTATGATCTCTCGCAAGATAAATTAAAAGATATCGCCTTAGGCGAGGTACACGACTGGAACTTCAAGTCGGATGACGGTACGACGATCCAAGGTCGTTATTACCTACCGCCTCATTTCGATCCGAATAAGAAATATCCGATGATCGTTTATTACTATGGCGGTACTTCCCCGACGAACCGTGCGCTGGAGATGCGTTATTCCATGCATATGTACGCCGCCCTCGGATACGTGGTCTACACCTTAAACCCTAGCGGAACGACAGGTTTCGGACAGGAATTCGCCGCCCGCCACGTAAACGCATGGGGCCTGAAGACCGCCGATGAGATCATCCAAGGTACCAAGCTGTTCTGTAAGGAGCATTCGTTCGTGAACGAGAAGAAAATCGGTTGCATCGGTGCCAGCTACGGCGGATTCATGACACAATACCTACAAACCCGTACGGACATTTTCGCCGCCGCTATCAGCCATGCCGGTATTAGCGCGTTGAGTAGCTATTGGGGAGAAGGTTATTGGGGATATGGCTATTGCTCCGTAGCGAATGCCGGCACTTATCCTTGGAACGCCCCGGAGTTCTTTACCAAGCAAAGCCCGTTGTTCAACGCCGATAAGATCAAGACCCCGCTCCTGTTGCTTCACGGCAACGCCGATACGAACGTACCCATCGGGGAAAGTATCCAGATGTTCGCCGCCTTGAAGATCCTAGGAAAGACCGTGGAATTCGTGCAGGTGGATGGCGAGAATCATGGTATCGTAGGCTATCAGAAACGTATAGGCTGGCAAAATACCATCTACGCATGGTTCGCCAAATGGCTGAAAGACGAGCCGGAATGGTGGAAAGCCTTATATCCGGATCGTACTTTATAAGAATATTTATTTGAACGAAAGCGTCTGTGTCTCCCGCAAGGGAATCGCAGGCGCTTTATTCGTTTGCTCAACCCCGGCTGTCATCCGGATCAGCTCCGTTTACGAACGGTAATTTTGATACAAAGATCCGTAATATATATACATATACTTGAGATAAATCCGAATATCTTTGTGATGTCAAACAATAACGATATCCTCATGAAAACAAAAGCAATCGCACTCTTCCTGCTAGGCTTCATACCAGCCTTCGCACAAGATATCCCAACTTCTAAAACAGAACAAAATATGGACAGAATCGAACGCTGTAAAAAGAATTACACCGAGCTATTCGGAGGCGAGGCATTGACCGGACAAGGAACAGATCCGGAAATGATGGACATTCTCCAGAAATTCATCTTCGGGGAGGTATTCCGCACAGGAGATCTTGATAAAAAGACCCGGGAGCTTATCACTTGCACCGTATTAGCCACGATGCAAACCTTGCCCCAACTGAACGCCCACGCCAAAGCGGCGCTAAACGTAGGCGTCACTCCCATCGAGCTACGGGAGGCGATATATCTATGCGCTCCGTTCATCGGTTTTCCGAAGACATTGAATGCCTTAAATACCATCAACGAAGTCTTTAAGCAACAAGGCATCGCTTTGCCTCTGGAGAGACAAGCTACCGTTACGGAAGAAGATCGCCACGAGAAAGGACAAGCCATACAAAGCCGACTTTACGGCGAGGGAATCAAAGAGGCCATGAGGAACGTCCCGGGAAATATGGGTCCGGAAGTAGAGCGATTCCTCACCGAATTCTGCTTCGGAGATATCTATACTCGCAACGGGCTAGACCTGAAAACCCGGGAGTTACTGGCTTATTGCATACTAACGACCCTTGAAGCCGAAAGCCAACTACACTCGCATCTCGAAGGGAACTTACTGGCCGGCAATAGCAAGGAGACCTTAACGGCGGCGGTTATACAATGTCTTCCTTATATCGGCTTCCCTTCCGCTATCAAAGCGTTGAAAATCATTAAGGAATCCTCTCAGCCCGCCCCAAAGAAGAACTTAGTCCGCCTATCCAAGATCACGGTCGATCCCGCCCAGTTGGAGCGTTATAACGCCTTTCTGGAAGAAGAGATCGAGGCTTCCATGCGTCTAGAGCCGGGTGTTCTTACACTGTATGCCGTATCGGAGAAAGAACATCCAAATAAAGTAACCATCCTAGAGATTTACGCGGATCAAGACGCTTATAAAAGCCATATCCAAACGCCCCATTTCCAGAAATACAAACAAGGAACATTACAGATGGTGCAAGAGTTGGAGCTGGTAGATAGCACGCCCCTGATCCCCGGACTAAAGATAAAATAAAACAAGAATCCCCGCTTTCCGGCACGAAGCCATCTAAGCGGGGATTTCATATATCCGTGAAAATCTAAATGACTTGTTATTCGATCATTTGATATTCGGATTCAATTTATGCCATTCGGAAATAGCGGGAAGCACGCCCATAGCGATCACCTCGTCACGTAAAGCGCAAAGGTGCTTGTAGCTCTTCTCCAAGGCAGCCTCTTCTTCCGGTGTACCGTGCACCTCTTTCAACGCTACGCCGTCTTTCGTAATTGAGGTCTCCCAAGCCATCATGATATGATCGAACTTACCGTTTGATACATAAGCGCCAGCCGGCCAACGGAACGGTTTACCACCCATCGCAGCTGCGATCATCTCGATAGATACATATGACGGGCTTTGGAAGGAAGAACGGCCCCGCAAAGCGATAATGTTAGCGCCACCCTTCGTAACCTTGGTTTGTATCTCCGCCCATTGATCTTTCGTCAAGGCATCCGTACCGATAAGTTCCGTCAAAGGCTTGCCATCCACCTTAGCGGTAGAGGCGAAAACAGCCATTTGCTCGCCATGACCGCCATACGTACGACAATTCTCAACCTGATCCATAGAGATACCGAAATGTTTTGCCAACTCACTGCGTAAACGAGTTGAATCCAATGCGGCCAACGTCGTAACCTGAGAAGGTTTCAAGCCGGAATACAATAAGGTAATCAAACCGGTAATATCCGCCGGGTTAAAAATAACCACGATATGCTTTACGTCCGGGCAATAAGCCTTTACGTTCTTGCCGAACTCCTCGGCGATAGCGGCGTTTCCTTTTAGGAGATCCTCACGGGTCATACCTGCCTTTCTTGCGGCACCACCGGAGTTAACGATATATTTAGCGCCCGTCAAAGCCTCCTTGATGTCTGAGGTAAAAGTGATGTTTACACCCTCGAAACCACAATGGAATAATTCCTCGGCGACTCCCTCCAAACCCGGTGCGTAAGGGTCGTACAAACAAATGTTAGAAGTTAGTCCCATCATAATAGCGGTCTGTGCCATATTAGAACCGATCATACCTGCTGCGCCGACAATCGTCAGCTTCTCGTCTGTGAGTGTTTTCATAAGAAACCTTGTTTTTAAATGTTTATTTTTCTTTTCGACACAAAGATACGAGATTGAGAACTCTTGTCCTAATCATAAAAACGAATCCCCCATAAATAAAAGTTATGAATAGCGTCTCTATGATTATTCCAAGATTATCACGTACCTTTGTATTATGAAAACATTTAAACTAGACAATTGGTTGCCCACGACGAAGAAAGAAGTCGAGGCACGGGGATGGGATTACCTCGACGTGATCCTTTTCTCGGGAGACGCCTATGTGGATCACCCCTCTTTCGGGGCGGCCGTGATCGGTCGTGTATTGGAAGCGGAAGGATTACGGGTAGCGATCGTACCGCAACCGGATTGGCGGGGAGATTACCGGGATTTCAAGAAGCTGGGCGTTCCCCGGCTTTTCTTCGGTGTATCCGCCGGTGCCATGGATTCAATGATCAACCATTATACTGCCAATAAGCGATTACGCAGCGACGACGCCTATACGCCGGACCAACGTCCGGGAATGCGTCCGGACTATCCGAGCATCGTCTATACTAAAATACTGAAAGAATTGTATCCGGATGTCCCCGTCGTATTGGGTAGCATCGAGGCCTCATTACGCCGGCTTACGCATTACGATTATTGGCAAGATAAGCTATTACCGGGAATCCTTGCCAGTAGCCCGGCCGATTTATTGATTTACGGCATGGGCGAGAAGCCGATCAAGGAATTGGTGCGCCGCCTAAAGTCCGGCATTCCTTTCAACGAGATCAAGAACATCCGCCAAACGGTTTATCTGGCAGACAAAGAGGATGCGAAAGACGACGATATCGTGCTCTTCTCGCATGAGGAATGCCTAAAAGATAAATTGAAACAAGCGAAGAATTTCCGGCATATCGAAGAGGAATCCAACAAATACAATGCCTCACGTATCTTGCAAAAGGTAGGAAAGCAAGTGATTGTGGTGAATCCTCCCTTCCCTCCAATGACGGAAGCGGAGATAGATGCCTCCTACGACCTTCCCTACACCCGCTTGCCGCATCCCAAATATAAAGGGAAAGTGATACCGGCTTTCGAGATGATCAAGTTCTCGGTGAATATCCACCGGGGTTGTTTCGGAGGATGCGCGTTCTGTACCATATCGGCGCATCAAGGGAAGTTCATCGCCTCCCGAAGCAAGGAATCGATCTTGAAGGAAGTGAAAGCGATTACCGAAATGCCGGATTTCAAGGGATATCTAAGCGATTTGGGAGGCCCTTCCGCCAATATGTACCGTATGAAGGGGAAAGATGAGCGGATTTGCGCCAAATGCAAGAAACCGTCTTGTATCTCCCCCGTCGTTTGCAAGAACTTGAACGCGGACCATACGCCGCTACTGGATATCTACAAAGCGGTAGATAGACTTCCCGGGATCAAGAAGTCGTTTATCGGAAGCGGCGTACGCTATGACCTGTTATTGCACCGTTATGCGGATGAGTCTTTAAACAAGGCAGCTCAAACCTATACCGAGGAATTAATCGCCCGCCACGTATCCGGCCGTTTGAAAGTGGCCCCGGAGCATACGCAAGACGAGGTGTTGAAACAAATGCGTAAACCGTCTTTCTCGCAATTCGGACAGTTCAAGAAGATATTCGATAAGGTAAACCGGCAATACGGGTTGAACCAGCAACTCATCCCCTATTTCATTTCCAGCCATCCGGGATGTACCGAGGCGGATATGGCGGAGCTGGCGGTGATCACCAAGAGCTTGCATTTCCAGTTGGAGCAAGTACAAGACTTCACGCCTACGCCGATGACATTGGCTACGGAGATGTATTATACCGGATATCATCCTTATACGTTGGAGAAAGTATATACGGCCCGCTCCAAAGAACAGAAGTTGGCACAACGCCAGTTCTTCTTCTGGTATAAACCCGAGTCACGCCGTCAGATCATGCAAGTATTGCAAAAGATGGGACGAAAGGATTTGATTGAGAAATTATTCGGACAGAGGGGTGACATGAATCCCGCTCCCAGAAAAAGAAGATAATAGGCTTTTGAGATTAGCTGTATCGATGAATTACGAGAGTAGTCGCATCGTATCACGGGAGTAGTCTTGATGGATAACGAGAGTAGTCTCGACAAGCGATGAGACTACTCTCGTTATTCCTTATGATTATTCTTTCATGGCGATCACCTCGATCTCTACCAAACCATTCTTCGGCAGTGTCTTAACGGCTACCGCTGAACGTGCGGGAAATGCGCCTTCGAATTGAGAGGCGTATACCTCGTTCATAACGGCGAAGTCGCCCATATCCGCTAAAAATACGGTTGTTTTTACGACATCATTGATGCTATAACCAGCCTCTGCCAAGATTGCGTGAACATTCTTGAACGCTTGGGCGGTTTGTTCCTTTACGGATCCCTCAACGAAAAGTCCCGTAGCAGGATCGATACCCAGCTGTCCGGAAGCGAACAGCATATTACCTACTTGCACCGCTTGGCTATACGGACCGATAGCGGCGGGAGCGTTTTTTGTAGCGATAACTTTCTTCATTTTCTTCTTTAGTTTATATACATATTATTATTGTTGCTCGTTCATACGTTGGCGAACCACTTCGTACACCAAAATAGAAGTGGCTACAGATACATTCAAGGAGCCGATCGTTCCGAATTGCGGAATCTTTACCATATTATCGCAGATGCGCAAGTTCTCCTGAGACACACCCGTATCTTCCGCTCCCATCACGATCGCTACCGGTCCTTCATACTTCACCGCCGTATAATTCTCCGCCGCTTTCTCGCTGGCGGCAAATACCTTCACCCCGCTTTGCTGCAAGAAACGGATCGCTTGGTTGATACTCTTCTCCTTACAAACCGGCAATACATGCAAGGCGCCGGCAGAGGTCTTGATCGCGTCGGCGTTCACCGAAACGCTTCCTTTTGCCGGAATCACGATCGCATCGACTCCCGCACACTCGCAGGTACGGGCAATAGCGCCGAAATTACGCACGTCCGTAACCCCATCCAGCAATACGATGAAAGGATCTTTTCCTTGCTCATACACAAAAGGAATGATATCTTCCAAGCTCTGGTAGGTAACCGCCGACATAAAAGCGATCACCCCCTGATGATTCTTTCGAGTCAAACGATCCAAGCGTTCAGCCGGAACACGTTGT
>ENA-UEPD01001751-UEPD01001751.1-human-gut-metagenome-genome-assembly--contig:-NODE-1751-length-10904-cov-40.962778_pt1 | contig 10904 bp, 7 predicted proteins | sample MGYA00242895_ERZ507906 | MGnify/ENA primary metagenome ERZ507906 (study PRJEB26167, sample SAMN06115416) | human gut metagenome | host: Homo sapiens | place: China:Guizhou | collected 2015-03-03... | reverse complement strand
TAAAGCAGTGAAAATGGCCTTTGACAAGCTGGCGGTCGCCGCCTAACGGGGCTAAAATTCACTTGCGAAACTTAAGTCATTTAATATTATGAAAATCAAGATCTGTGCGATAGCATGTTTCATGGGAATGGCAGTGACTATCACTTCATGTACCACGAAGAACATGGAAAAAGACTATGCCGCATACGTCAATCCGTTTATCGGAACGGGAGGACATGGTCATACATTCCCCGGACCCGTAGTTCCTAACGGTATGATTCAGCCTAGTCCTGATACTCGTATCGACGGTTGGGATGCTTCTTCCGGATATTATTACGAAGATTCGACAATAAACGGTTTCTCGCATACGCATGTCAGTGGAACAGGCTGTGCAGATTATGGTGACATCTTATTGATGCCGACTGTGGGAAAACAGACCTATGATCCTCAGGATTATTCCAGTCAGACTTTGCCTTATGCATCGGAATTCTCTCATAAGAATGAAACTGCAGAACCCGGATACTATTCTGTCTTTCTTGACAGATATAAGGTAAAGGCCGAATTGACTGCTACCAAACGTGCCGCATTGCACCGGTATACGTTCCCTGCAAGTAATGAGGCCGGCTTTATTCTTGATATGGACTACTCAATCCAGCATCAGAAAAATATGGATATGCAGGTAGACATTGTCAGTGATACTGAAATCAAAGGATATAAACTGACAGAATACTGGGCTTTCGACCAGCAAATCAGCTTTTATGCAAAATTCTCCAAACCGTTTACCTATCAGATAGTAAGAGATACATTGACCGATCAGAACGGAAGACTACAGCCCCGCTGCAAAGTCTTGTTGAGCTTCAAGACCCAGAAGGACGAGCAGGTCATGGTCAAAATGGGTATTTCTGCCGTCGATACAGAAGGAGCTAAAAAGAATCTGGAAGCTGAAATCCCTTCATGGGAATTCGAACAGGTACGCAGTAATGCACGTCAGGCATGGAATAATTATCTGTCTAAAATAGATATTACCACACAAGATGAAACAGACCGCAGTATTTTCTATACAGCAATGTATCATACTGCAATCAGCCCGAACCTCTTTACAGACGTAGACGGACGTTACTGGGGAATGGATCTGAAGGTACATCAGGGCAATGCCGACAAACCGATTTATACGGTATTCTCTTTATGGGATACTTTCCGTGCGCTGCATCCGTTATTGTCTATCATCGACCCGCAACTGAACAACGACTTTATCCGTTCACTTCTGCAGAAACATCAGGAAGGTGGTATATTCCCGATGTGGGATCTGGCATCAAACTATACAGGAACTATGATTGGCTATCATGCTGCATCTTTGATTGCCGACGCGTATACCAAAGGTTATGCTGATTTCGACTTACAAGAAGCATACAATGCCTGTCTGCGTGCTGCCGAATATGATACAACCGGTATAAAATGTCCGGCATTGGTGTTGCCGCATCTGATGCCGATGGCTAAATATTACAAAAACACACTGGGATACATCCCATGTGACCGTGAAAACGAATCAGTTGCCAAGGCGCTGGAATATGCTTACGACGACTATTGCATCTCGGTACTTGCCGAAGCAGTAGGAGATTATAAGAATCAGGAAAAATATACACGCTTTGCTAAAGCTTACGAACTATACTTTGATCCGTCTACACGCTTCATGCGCGGACTTGACTCAAAGGGAGAATGGCGCAGTCCGTTTAGCCCGAGAGCTTCCAACCACCGAAGTGATGATTATTGTGAAGGAAATGCATGGCAATGGACTTGGTTTACTCCACATGATATAGAAGGATTGGTAGAATTAATGGGAGGTGAGCAGGCATTTGTCGGAAAACTGGATTCGCTGTTCACTGCAGATTCTAGTTTGGAGGGTGATGCAGTTTCGGCTGACATAAGCGGACTGATCGGACAATATGCTCACGGTAATGAACCGAGCCATCATATCATACATATGTATAACTATGTAAACCAGCCATGGAAGACACAGGAACTGATTGACCGTGTATTGAAAGAACAGTACCGCAATGCTCCCGACGGACTTTCAGGCAATGAAGACTGTGGACAAATGTCGGCATGGTATATTCTGAATGCAATGGGATTCTACCAGGTTTGCCCGGGTAAACCAGTGTATTCAATCGGCCGTCCTTTATTCGATAAGGTTACAATTAATCTGCCGGAAGCAAAAACGTTTACAATTATTACAAAGAATAATTCGAAAGACAACAAATATATCGAGTCAGCTATGCTGAATGGTCAGGAATTGAATATCCCATTCCTTGAACATAAGGATATAGCTGCCGGTGGAACACTTGAAATAACCTCAACCAATCAACCTACTAAATGGGGAGTACAACAATAAAATCATAAATAAGCCATGAAAAAACTGTCATTACTTATTTTTCTGGCAGGCTTTTTGAGCTTTGCCAAAGCAACCAATTATGCAGATTATGTAAACCCGCTGGTCGGCACTCAGTCTACATTCGAGCTGTCAACGGGTAACACGTATCCGGCCATCGCGCGTCCGTGGGGTATGAACTTCTGGAGCCCGCAGACAGGTAAGATGGGCGACGGCTGGATGTATCAGTACACAGCTACGAAGATTCGCGGATTCAAGCAGACTCACCAGCCCAGTCCGTGGATAAACGACTACGGACAGTTCTCCATCATGCCGATGGTAAACAAACCGGAATTCAATGAAGACAAACGTGCCAGCTGGTTTGCCCACAAGAGCGAAACTGCAAAGGCATATTATTATAAAGTGTATCTGGCAGAATACGACATTGTAACCGAGCTGACTCCGACAGAACGTGCTGCCATGTTCCGCTTTACTTTCCCCGAAAATGAACACTCGTATGTAGTGGTAGATGCCTTCGACAAGGGTTCGTATGTAAAGATTGATGCGGCAAACAACCGTATCATCGGTTATTCTACCAAGAACAGTGGCGGTGTTCCGGCTAACTTCAAGAATTATTTCGTTATCGAATTCGACAAGCCGTTCACTTATCAGGCTACCGTTGCCGACAGCATCGTAAAGGAGAACGGTACGGAACAGCAGGCAGACCATGCAGGAGCTATCATCGGATTTGCTACGAAAAAGGGAGAAACCGTACATGCACGCGTGGCTTCTTCATTCATCAGTCCTGAACAGGCTTTGCTGAACCTGAAGGAACTGGGTAACGATGATTTCAATACGCTGGTAGAAAAGGGCAAGGCTGCATGGAACGATGTATTAAGCAAGATTGAAGTGGAAGGCGGCAATCTCGACCAGTACCGTACTTTCTACTCTTGTCTGTACCGCTCACTGCTCTTCCCGCGCAAGTTCTACGAAGTGGATGCACAGGGACAGATCGTACACTACAGTCCTTACAACGGTGAGGTAGTTCCGGGATATATGTATACCGATACAGGCTTCTGGGATACATTCCGCTGCCTGTTCCCGTTGTTGAACCTGATTTATCCGTCTGTCAACAAGGAAATTCAGGAAGGTCTTATCAATACATATAAGGAAAGCGGTTTCTTCCCCGAATGGGCAAGCCCGGGACACCGTGGCTGCATGATCGGAAACAACTCGGCTTCCATCCAGGTGGATGCTTACTTCAAGGGTGTGAAGGTGGACGATCTGGAAACTCTTTATAAAGGTCTGATTCACGGAACGGAAAATGTACATCCGGAAGTTTCTTCAACCGGACGTCTGGGATATGAATATTACAACAAGCTGGGCTATGTACCTTACGATGTGAAGATCAACGAGAATGCTGCCCGTACACTGGAATATGCTTATAACGACTGGTGTATCTATAAACTGGCAAAGGACCTGAAGCGTCCGAAGAAGGAAGTGAACCTGTTTGCCAAACGTGCCATGAATTACAGAAACCTGTTCGACAAGGAAACCCTGCTGATGCGTGGCAAGAATAAGGATGGCAAGTTCATGGCTCCGTTCTCACCGCTGAAATGGGGTGATGCATTCACCGAAGGTAATAGCTGGCACTATTCATGGTCTGTATTCCACGATCCTCAGGGACTGATTGACCTGATGGGCGGTGATGACATGTTTGTGACAATGATGGATTCTGTATTCTCTGTACCTCCTGTATTCGACGACAGCTATTACGGTTTCCCGATTCACGAAATCCGTGAGATGACAGTGATGAACATGGGTAACTACGCACACGGCAACCAGCCTATCCAGCACATGATTTACCTGTACAACTATGCCAAGCAGCCATGGAAGGCTCAGTACTGGCTTCGTCAGGTAATGGACCGCATGTATACTCCGACTCCCGACGGTTATTGCGGTGACGAGGATAACGGACAGACTTCTGCATGGTATGTGTTCTCAGCACTGGGATTCTATCCGGTATGTCCGGGAACCGACCAGTATGTACTTGGTGCTCCGCTGTTCCAGAAAGCAACCATCCATTTTGAAAATGGCAAGAACATTGTAATCAATGCTCCTCAGAACAGTGAGACCAACTATTACATTCAGGACATGAAGGTAAACGGTCAGGAATATACCAAGAATTACATTACTTATTCTACTCTGCAAAACGGCGGTACGATTGACTATGTAATGGGTGACAAACCGAACAAGAACAGAGGTATCGCACCTGAAGATGCTCCTTATTCATTCAGTAAAGAGCTGAAAAAATAATACACACATAAAAGGATTTACCAGATAAATCCAGTTCGAAGCAGGTTACTTCCCACAAATATCAAACAAAGTTGGAGTAACCTGCTTTTATTATCACTTTTTTTAGATATATAAGCAACTTAGTTGGGATATTTCAAGCTTCTATTTGATAGAAAATTGTATATTTGCACTTAGTTGGAAGAGAATAAAAATATTCTTTAAAAACAGAAAGCTTATTTCATATAAAATTTAAGATATCAGGAAAATCAATTATGCCGAACAAATACACGATTTTCCCAAACAATTAAAGAATATTCAAACTCTAAAATATATTAAAACTCAAATAATAAATTACGTATGCTTTGAGTTTTAGCTGTTATAATGATGAATTAACTGACAAACAATACTATGAAACAAACTAATCACCCGAAAAAAACAAAAAGTCCGATAACATGGGTTCCGACAGCATACTTTGCCATGGGATTGCCTTTTGTAGTCCTAAATATGGTAACAGTTCTTATGTTCAAAGGACTGGGAGTAGAGGATAAACTCATTACTTTCTGGACTTCACTTATTTTACTTCCATGGACTTTAAAACCTTTATGGAGTCCGTTTCTGGAGTTATTCAAGACAAAAAAATTCTTCGTTATAACAACCCAGCTAATCACTGGAGTAACATTCGGACTAGTTGCGTTTTCGTTAAACTTACCTCACTTTTTCAGTATTTCCATCGCTTTACTGGCAATTATTGCATTTAGTGGAGCTACACACGATATCGCATGCGACGGAGTATACATGAGCGAATTATCCAACGATGATCAAGCGAAGTATATTGGCTGGCAAGGTGCTTTCTATAATATAGCTAAAATCATAGCAACCGGTGGACTGGTATATTTAGCCGGCTACCTGATAGAACAATATGGCGGAACAGAAGGTGCTGATAGTACAGTTATGTTTGCGGCCAATCAGAAGGCATGGATGATTATTATGACAATACTCTGTGTCATAATGATAATCCTGGGTATTTATCATTTATTTATACTTCCCTCAGGTGGAGCTAAAAAGCAGGGCGAACAGCGTACAGCCGGACAGGTAATGACAGAACTGGCCAATGTATTACTCGACTTTTTCCGTAAACGTCACATTGTCTATTATCTCTTTTTCATCATTCTGTACCGATTTGCAGAAGGATTTGTAATGAAAATTGTTCCTCTGTTCTTAAAAGCCAGCAGGGAAACCGGAGGCTTGGGATTAAGCGAAAAAGAGATTGGACTTTATTATGGTACATATGGTGCGGCAGCATTCGTTCTGGGATCTTTGCTAGCTGGATATTATATATCAGCACGAGGACTTAAAAAGACATTGTTCTCATTATGCTGCATATTTAACTTGCCATTTATGGTATATGCATTATTTGCTACATTCCAGCCGGAAAATGGTTTGTTGATTTGCAGCGGTATCGTATTGGAATATTTCGGATACGGCTTTGGCTTCGTAGGGCTGACACTGTTTATGATGCAGCAAGTTGCTCCAGGCAAACATCAAATGGCTCACTATGCCTTTGCATCAGGTATCATGAACTTGGGAGTCATGATTCCGGGAATGTTAAGTGGATGGGTATGTGAAATTCTAGGCGAATGGTTTAACAAACCGGGAGGATATGAACCCTTCTTCATATTCGTGCTGATAGCTACTATACCGGCATTCCTGATTACTTATTTTGTACCGTTCAAATATAATCAGGATGGTACACTCATTGAAGGAGAAAGAGAATAGTTAACAACTAAATATCAACAAATATGGTAGAGAAATTTAATATGCCGTGGGAAGATCGCCCGGCTGGATGTACAGATGTAATGTGGCGTTATTCAAAGAACCCCGTTATTGGACGTTATCAAATTCCTTCGTCAAACAGTATATTCAACAGCGCAGTTGTTCCGTATAAAGACGGATTTGCAGGAGTTTTCCGTTGCGACAACAAAGCTGTACAGATGAACATTTTTGCAGGATTCAGCAAGGATGGTATAAATTGGGAAATAAACCATGAACCTATTCAGTTCAAGGCTGGTAATACTGATATGATCGAATCGGAATATAAATACGATCCTCGCGTTACCTGGATTGAAGACCGTTACTGGATTACATGGTGTAATGGTTATCATGGACCAACTATCGGAATCGGATATACATTCGACTTCAAAGAATTTTATCAATGCGAAAATGCATTCTTGCCATTCAACCGCAACGGAGTTTTGTTCCCGCAGAAAATCAATGGTAAATATGCAATGCTGAGCCGTCCGAGTGATAACGGACACACTCCTTTCGGTGACATTTATATCAGCTACAGTCCTGATATGAAATACTGGGGTGAACATCGTTGTGTAATGAAAGTGACTCCATTCCCAGAAAGCGCATGGCAATGCACAAAAATCGGTGCAGGTTCAGTGCCTTTCCTGACTGAAGCTGGATGGCTGATGTTCTATCATGGAGTTATCACTACTTGCAACGGATTCCGTTACTCTATGGGTGCGGCTATTCTGGACAAAGACAATCCGGAAAAAGTACTGTACCGTACACGCGATTATATCTTAGGCCCGGCAGCTCCATATGAATTGCAGGGAGATGTACCTAATGTAGTATTCCCTTGTGCTGCATTACAAGATGGAGAACGTGTAGCTGTATACTACGGCGCTGCTGATACAGTGGTAGGTATGGCTTTCGGATACGTTTCTGAAATTATCGATTTTGTAAAACGCACTTCGATCATCTAATGCCCTTGAAATTTTTCATAGGTATTCATACATAAAGTAACCTTTTGGGGCTGTATCGAATAATCTGCTGCGGTTATTGGTACAGCCTTTTTCAGTTTTTTCATCTAATATTATTTTTATGAAACATTTATTAGTATGCTTGGCTAGCTTTTTGACATTAGGTACATTACATGCACAAGAACCGGCCGATTACGTCAATCCATTCATCGGAACTACTAATTTCGGAACCTGCAACCCAGGAGCAGTCTGTCCGAATGGTATGATGTCTGTAGTACCATTCAATGTTATGGGATCGGAAGACAATAAATACGATAAGGATGCACGCTGGTGGTCTACCCCTTATGACTATACCAATAGCTTCTTTACCGGTTTTGCTCATGTCAACTTAAGTGGAGTGGGATGTCCGGAACTTGGCTCTTTACTATTAATGCCAACTACAGGAAAGCTAGATGTTGACTATCGTAACTATGGTAGTAAATATGAAAAAGAAAATGCGACTCCCGGATATTATACTATTTCACTTACTAAATACAATATTCTGGCAGAAGCAACAGCTACTCCTCGTACAGGTCTATCACGCTTTACCTTCCCCAAAGGTGAAAGTAACATCCTTTTAAATTTAGGTGAGGGATTAACTAACGAAACAGGTGCTTTCATGCGTAGAGTCAGCGATTGTGAAGTAGAGGGAATGAAAGTGCTCGGAACTTTCTGTTACAACCCGCAGGCTGTATTCCCTATCTATTTTGTGATGCGCATCAACAAAGCTCCTAAAGCTACAGGATACTGGAAGAAACAACGTCCCATGCAAGGTGTAGAAGCAGAATGGGATAAAGACCAAGGCAAATACAAGCTGTACACACAATATAATAAAGATATTGCAGGCGACGATATCGGTGCATGGTTCTCTTTTGATACAGAAGAAGGTGAGCAGATAGAAGTCGCTATGGGAGTTTCTTTCGTCAGTATAGAAAATGCAAGAGAAAATCTTGACAAGGAACAAAGCGGACGCCACTTTGCAGCTATCCATCAGGAAGCTCGTCAACGTTGGAACGATGATTTGGGAAGAATCAAAGTAGAAGGTGGAACAAAGGATCAGAAAACAGTTTTCTATACCGGACTTTATCATGCATTAATCCATCCTAATATCTTACAGGACATCAATGGAGAATACCCTCAAATGGAAGGTGATAAAATCCTCACAACAAAAGGAAACCGCTATACAGTCTTTTCATTATGGGATACTTATAGAAATCTGCATCAGTTAATGACTTTAGTCTATCCAGAAAGACAAATGGATATGATTAATACCATGCTGGATATGTATCGTGAACACGGCTGGCTTCCTAAATGGGAGCTTTATGGACGGGAAACTCTGACAATGGAAGGAGATCCAAGTCTTCCGGTTATTGTAGATACATGGATGAAAGGTTTACGCGATTTCGATATCAACCTTGCTTACGAAGCCATGTATAAGTCGGCTACACTTCCGGGTAAAGAGAATCTGATGCGTCCGGATAATGACGATTATACAAAGCTCGGCTATGTTCCTTTAAGAGAACAATATGACAACTCTGTTTCTCATGCACTGGAATACTATATTGCCGATTATTCTCTCTACACATTGGCTAAGGCTCTAGACAAAAAAGAAGATGCCAAATTATTCTATAAGCGATCAATGGGATACAAAAACTATTATTGCAAGGAGTATGGTACCCTTCGTCCTATCCTTCCTGATGGAAAATTCTATTCTCCATTCGACCCTAAACAAGGTGAGAACTTCGAACCAAGTCCAGGATTCCATGAAGGTAATGCGTGGAACTACACATACTACGTTCCTCACGATATTAAGGGACTTGCCAAATTGATGGGAGGCAAAAAGCCTTTTGTAGACAAACTGCAAATGATTTTCGACAAAGGTTACTACGATCCGGCAAACGAACCTGATATCGCATATCCTTATCTGTTCAGCTATTTCAAAGGTGAAGAGTGGCGTACGCAGAAACTGATAAAAGAATTACTTGCTAAATATTTCACAACTCAGCCTAATGGCATCCCGGGTAATGATGATGCAGGAACAATGTCAACATGGGCTATATTCAGTATGATGGGATTCTATCCTGACTGTCCTGGAGTACCTGAATATACTCTTACAACTCCTACATTCGACAAGATAACTATCAAGCTCGATCCTAAATATTATGGAAAAGATCAGTTAGTTATCGAAACAATGAATCCGGATAGTGAATCTGATTATATCAAAACAATCAAGTTAGGTGATAAAGAATGTGGCTATCGCATCAATCACAATGATTTGATTAAAGCAGGAAGTTTACAGTTCTGGAAAAAATAATCATTCGATTACTATATAAAAAGAGTGTCCCAAGTTTTCTGAATATAGAAACTTGGGACACTCTTTTTATATACTAACTCAATTAAAGATGACTATTTTGAATAATATCTATCAGTATAGGCTTCATTCCTCCTACAAAACATTCCACAGCAATAACCATCAAAATAAGGCCCATTAAACGCATCATAACATTATTTCCAGTCTCTCCTATTACATTAACTAAACGAGTTGATAAACGCAGTATAATATAGGTTAAAACATAGACTACAGCAATAACTACTACCAATGTTGTTTTCAATTCCCATGTATTCGCGTCATCCATCAAAATAATACCATTAGCAATAGCCCCGGGACCACACAACATCGGAATAGAAAGCGGAGTAATTGATATATCATCTGCATAAGTTTTTATCTCTTCATCTTTCAATTTTGTATTCGTATAACGAGCCTGAAGCATGTCATAACCTATTTTCAGAATAATGATACCTGCAGCAATACGAAAACCATTGGTCGATATTCCAAAAAACTTAAATAGGAATTGTCCGCAGAAAGTAAAGGCAATTAAAATAATGAATGAAATAATCGTAGCCCTTTTTACGATATGACGACGTTCCTGCTCACCCAGTCCATTTGTCATAGTCAGAAATACAGGCATAGTTCCCAAAGGATTTGTCAACGTAAAAAATGAAGTAAAGCATAAAAGTGCATAAGGAATAATTGTATCCATAATAAATGTATTATATATTGCCCAAAAGTAGAAAAAATTATTTAATTATCTTTATCTATATAATATCAGAAACATAAAATTCCCCTAAATGTTCATTTTCTAAGGAAGTATGGCTTTCAACATTAAATTAGAACTCCGGCGAAACTTATCGGCATCGACTCGTCGAAGGGCACTCTCCAGAAGGGCAAGGATGCGGACATCCTCATCATAGACAAGGACATCAGCATCAGGTGCGTCTTCTCCTGCGGCAGGATCGTGGAAGGAATGAACACCCTGGTACATTGAAACGCTTCCGCCGCCGTGCTCCCCGGAGCCGGCGGCGTCTTTTCTGCCCTCATGCAAAAAAAGAAAGCCCCGCGGCACTTGTGATGCTGCAGGGCTTCTCCTAAGACGGCGACTACCTACTCTCCCACTTGC
>ENA-UEPD01001750-UEPD01001750.1-human-gut-metagenome-genome-assembly--contig:-NODE-1750-length-10911-cov-4.870039_pt1 | contig 10911 bp, 10 predicted proteins | sample MGYA00242895_ERZ507906 | MGnify/ENA primary metagenome ERZ507906 (study PRJEB26167, sample SAMN06115416) | human gut metagenome | host: Homo sapiens | place: China:Guizhou | collected 2015-03-03... | reverse complement strand
GGTCATGTTTTTCATCATCCTGGCCGCTGTTCTCATAAAGGACCGCTCGTTGTTTATCCGGGTCGACTACTTTCTGCCATCCCAAAACTCCTTTCAGATACACTCCCCCGCATCTCCGGGTGGCATATTTTTTTAAGTTTTAAGTTCAGAGAACCGGGTGTGCCAGACACACCCGTTTCTCATTTGTTACAGTATCAATTACTTTAACATATCAAGGATTTCCTGAGCGTTATCCTTAGTAACCTTTTCGTAGTTGACCATGTTGACAGCATCAACCTTCTCGCCGCTTAAGAACTTAACAGCGATATCGCTTGCAGCCTGAGCCTGTGCGAAGTGGTTGTTGAATACAGTACCTGTCTGCTTGCCATCGATTACGTTCTGAACAGCCTCTGTCAGAGCGTCAACGCCTACAAGGTAGATATCCTCGTTAACTTTACGTCCTGCTGCTTCGATTGCCTGTAATGCACCAAGTGCCATTGCATCGTTGTTGCAGAAGATTACTTCGATCTTGTCGCCGTACTGGTTTAAAGCGTCCTGTGCGATCTGCTGAGCCCTAGCCTGATCCCAGTCACCACGCTGTTTTAAGAGCTCCTCAACTTCCATTCCTGCGTCTGTAAGAGCCTTAACAGAGAACTCTGTTCTGTACTGAGCATCTACGTTCTCCGGGTCACCCTGGATCATGATGTAGGAAACTTTGCCGTCGCCGTTGATATCGCCCTTGTTTGCAGTCTCAAGGATCTCTTCGCCCTGGTATGTACCGGACTGTCTTGCGTCACATCCTACGTATGTAGCGGTAAGACCTTCAGATTCCCATCTCTCTTCTTCTGCTGCGTCCGGCTCACGGTTGATGTAAACAACCGGGATACCAGCTTCTTTACACATATCTGTGATCTCCGGTGCGGAAGAAGCCTGTACAAGGTTTAAGATCAGAACGTCATATTTCTGTGTGATGAAGTTCTGGATCTGGTTTGTCTGCTCTGCCTGATCGCCCTTACCATCCTGAACGACTACGTTCTCAGCCTTGAATCCAAGGTCCTCTGTTAAGTAGCGAACTAACTCTGTTCTGTAAAGAGTCATGAAGTTATCATCGAACTTGTAGATGCTGATGCCGACTTTCTTGTCTGCTACATCTGTGGTTGCTGCTGCGGCTGCAGCTGTTGTTGCAGCTTCTTTTGCTGCCTCGGTAGCTGCTGCTGTTGTCTCTTTTGCTGCCTCAGTAGCTGCTGCTGTTGTTGCTGTTGTGGAAGAGCTTCCTCCGCATCCTGCTAAAGACAGGGCCATCATGGAAGCCAGTGCCATTGCTGTTACTTTCTTTGTCATTCTCATGTTTTGAATCCTCCCATTCAAAAAATAATTTTGACCGTTTAGGCATTTTTCCTTAACGATGAATTCATTATAGCCTGCCTTTGTGCATTTTTCCATACTATTTTTTATGATAAATTATTAAAATTCTTTGATTCCTGTAAAAAAACCACAATTTTTTGTCATATCATGGCAGAAATCAGCTTAAATATAACAGTACAGGCATGCGCGAGGCGGCGCATGCCTGTAAAAAATGATGTCAGTTAGCAATGATATGCTGGGGACACCAGAAATATTTTTCCTGGGTCACCTCTTTTCCCATTGCGAGCTCCTCCGCCGTATCGAAGATTCTCTTCGCGTAGATATCCTTGCTGGACTCAACCGTCCCAAAGAGTTTTCCCTCGCGGAACGCCTCCTGACCGGCCGGTGTCCCGTCGATCCCGACAAGCTTGATCGTCCCGGCGACGATCCCCGCCCGCTCGATGGCATCAATCGCACCAATAGCCATGTCATCATTGTTGCAGAGCACAAGCTCGATTTTATTCCCATAATCCGAAAGCCACTGTTCCATGAGGGCGGAGGCCTGGTTTCTCTCCCAGTTTGCGATCCCGCCTGTGATCTTCTCGATCGGAACACCGCCGTCCTTCAGAGTCTCGATGGACCACTCCGTGCGGATCAGGGAATCCTGGTGGTTCGTCTCCCCCTCAAGGAGGACATAAGAAACAACCCCGTCCCCGTTCCGGTCAAGGGTTGACGGATTCTTCTGGTAGGCGTCCACGAGGATTTGCCCCTCCAGCACCGCGGACTCCTTTGCGTCCGCCCCTACATAGTACAGTTTCTCCCAGCGGTTCATGTCCTCCGCGACCGGCTCCCGGTTGAAAAAGACAATGGGAATATCCGACTCCATGGCCTGATCGATCACGCCGGACGCAGCAGAACGGTCCACCATATTGACGCAGAGCACGTCGCAGCCAAGGTCGATCATGCGCTCCGCCTGGCTGTTCTGCGTGAGCTGATTTCTCTTCGCATCCCGGACATCCAGCGTCACGCGGACCCCGGTCTCTTTTTCATATTCCTTCGCCGCCTGCTCCATGGAATTCCGGAGGGTGCCGATGAATGTGTCATCCCCACGGTATAGCAGGACACCGATCCGCAGGGACGTCTTTTTTTCCTCATGTCCTCCGGTCTTTTTCGCGTACAGCCAGGCGCTTCCCCCGAGAAGCGCCGTCGCCGCAATGGCAAGGATCAGAACATTTCCCTTTTTCATACCTGCCTCCCCCCTATTCCATCGGATATAGCATCTTTTCGAAAATCCCACTCCTTAAGATCTCCCCGTCGATATACTCCGGTGTCAATGTGATCCGTTTTTCCTTCCACTCTCCCCCAGCTGCCTGAACCGCCTTTTCAACACTTAAATACCCCTCGTCGAACCGGTTCCATGCCATCAGACCCTTGACGATCCCCCGGTCGAGCTGGTTTAAGAGCGCCGTCGTGCTCCCGATCCCGTAAAGAGCCGTCACATGTTCCCGGTACACACTGCTGCCCTCCAGGATATCCGCAAGTTCGGATAAGGCACCAACATCCATGCCGACCGCCATAAAATCACCGCTCTCCGGATATACCGTTTCCTCGATAGCCTTGCGGTATGTGTCCTCTGACTTTTTCTCGATCAGACGTACGGTAAAACCGGCGGGGTCCAGCACAGAGCGGATCCCGTCATACGCGTCAAGGTTCCCCGTGTACTCCATTCCCTCGGAGAACAGGCATACCGGCACAGCCGGATCCTCGCTCTCCGCAATCTTCTCCCCAAGCGTCCGTCCCATCTCGTAGCGGTCCACAGAGATGGAGCACGCCACCGAGCTGTTGATCGCCGTGGGACCAAGAAAGATCACCGGGCAGCCTGGCGAGATCTCATCGAGCTTCATGACCGCGAGATCCTCGCGGACCGGTGCAAGGATGATCGCATTCGCTCCGTCCTTTATTTCACGGACGATCAGTTCTTCCTGCTGTTCCTCATCGTTTTCCGCGTACAGCGTGATGAAATTGACATCCGCCTGATACTTCTTCTCCGCCATATCCATGCCCGCGCGGAAGCTCCCATAATAGTTGTCATTCACGTTGTCTATGATGACGGAGATCCGGCAGATCTCCCTCTTTTTTTCCTTGATGATCAGATCCGTGGACGACAGCAGATAGAGCATCACAAGGAGAAGGACGCCGGCACACCAGCTGATTTTTTCTCTATTTGACATGGATCTTTTCCCCCTCTGCAGTCTCAGCGTAAGACACCGCCCGCATGTGGATCGTCACGACCGTCCCCTCATCGAGCTCGGATTCGATGGACAGACCGTATTCCTGTCCAAAATACAGCCGGATCCGCTCATTGACGTTCCGCACCCCAATCCCGGAGCCACTTCCGGACTTCACATGCGGCTTATCCATGAACATGCCTTCCACCTGTTCCTTCGTCATCCCGAGTCCGTTGTCGGAGACCTTCATATAAAGATCATCCCCGTCCCGGTACACCCGGATGTGGATCTCCCCATCGCCGTCCATAAACTCCATTCCGTGATAGACCGCATTCTCCACGAGCGGCTGAAGGATCAGCTTCACGCTCGCGAGTTCCATGACATCCTCATCCGCCTCAATCTCATAAGTAAAACGATTCTTAAACCGCATGTGCTGGATCATCAGATAGTTTCTCACATGTTCCAGCTCATCCCGAACGGGAATAATGCTCTTCCCACGGCTTAAGCTGATCCGGAAAAATCTGGCGAGCGCCGTCACGACCTTCACCGCGTCCGCCTGTTTCTCATTCTCGATCATCCAGACGATGATATCGAGGGTGTTGTAAAGGAAATGCGGGTTGATCTGCGACTGTAAAACATCAAATTCATTTTTCCGTTTGGATTCATGCTCCGCCACGATGTCATCCATCAGATGCCGGATCTGGGTCGTCATGTTCCGGATGGAGGTGCCGAGGTGACGGATCTCATAGGAACCGCCCACATAGACTTCCGTTTCCAGATTGCCCGCCTCAATCCCGTTCACAGAACGCTCCAGTTTTTCGATCGGCGTCGTAATCCTCGTAGAAATGTAAGCATTGATGACCGCGAGGATGAATACGACAAAGGCAACAATAAACACGATCAGGATCCTTGTCTTCAACGCGTTTAAGGATGCGCCGCCGAGTGCCGCCGCCCCGACGATCTTCCAGCCGGTATAGCCGACCGTCTTGACCGTCACGGCACGCCCCTTTCCTTTATATTCCTCCCGATGGATCCCGTCCCTGTATTCCGCTGCCGCCTCAAGGTTCTCATCCTCGAGCCCTGAGTAGATCAGCTGGGACTGCGGATGGTAGATCAGCTCCCCGTCCGCGCCGAGAAGATAGACATAGCCGCCGTTTCCCAGGGTAATCCCGTCAAACAGCTGTTCCAGGCTGTCATAGCGGATGTCGATGAGGAGAACGCCCTGCTCCGTGGACGAGCCCTCCGTGATCTCCACCGCGCGCGCCGCCGAGATCACCCAACGGTACTGGTTCTCCCCCGCGTCGAACACCCGCTGGACATGCGGGACTGAGAAGTGAAGATTCTCCGTCTTTTTCAGCGCCGCCTCAAACCACGGTTCCGCTGCCGGATCTGCCCCCGTCCTGAGTCTCGTGGCGGGAACGGCCTCCAAAAGCTCTCCGTCTCTGGAAAACAGGGCGATATTCTCGACATTATCCTTGTTGTTGTCGTAGAGAAGCGTCATCTCTTTGTTGACACTCTCATTCCTCAGATCCGTGTTTTTTACGATCCCGTAGTATGTGGTGTCCGAAAGCTTCATGATTCCGCGGAGCCACACATCCACAGACCGGTTCAGCTGGTCGATCAGGATCTGGTTCTCCTCCTGCATCGTATCCGACATCTGCTTTGACATCCGGCTGTACAGGGACAGTCCGATAAAGATGCTCGCCGCCAGGGCTGTCACCGTAAAGTAGACGAAGATCATATAGCGGATGCTGGTCCGTTTGAAAAAGCTGCCCTCATTTTCCGGTTTCATACCCCTCTCCCCCGCCGGCCCTACGACCGGCTTCCTCTGAATTTCGTCGGTGAAACGCCGAATTTTTTCTTAAATACGTAGCTGAAATAATTCTGTTCCTGGTAGCCGACCTTTGCCGCGATCACATAGGTCTTGTCATCCGTCTTATTCAACAGCTCCACAGCCTTATTGAGACGCACATCCGTCAGGTAACCGATATAGGTCTGCCCCGTCGCTTTTTTGAACATCGTCGAAAAATAGGCGGGACTCATGTGCAGCGTCCGGCAGACCTGCTCCACAGACAAGTCCGGATCCTGGTAATTCTCCATGATATACCGCTTCGCGCGCTCCATGCTCTGGCGCGTCGTATTGTCACGCTCCTGGTCCATCGCCCCGTTGATCCTGAGTGCCGCCTCAAGAAGCCATTTTGAGAACTTCTCCCGGTTCATCACCTGCCGGATCATCATAAACGGGTCCGTCCCCATCCCGGTATCCCCAAAAAGCACTCCCATCTCCAGGTCGTACTGCTGGATGAGCTGGACCAGACAGTTCGCGGTGCTGAACATGTAGGTCTGGTACTGCCGCGCATGGACCTTCGCGTCAGACATCCTTCCGATGATCCCGGATACCACGGACCTTATCTTCTCCTCCGGACCGAATTTTACCGCCTGGATGAGGGCAGACTCGTCCTCCGCGGTAAACTGGAGCTTTCCGGTGTTCACCGGCTCCACATCGTTGATGTAGATCGTACTGCCGCTCCCGACAATTGCGCAGTAGCCCAAGGCATCGAGCGCTGACCGGAAGGACTCACAGATCAGACCGAGCTCCGTCCGGCTGTGCCCGATCCCGATCGTTACCGGGATCATCAAGATCTTCCGGATCTCCTTGCAGATATCGCTTAAGATGTCGATCATGCTGGTCTGGGAGTTGTTCTCATCGATCGCCACGATCCCGGCGATCTCCGCGTCAGCCGCCCCGGAGAACGAGAACAGGGAGAATCTGCAGTACGGTTTCAGGTTCTCCTCAAGGATCTGCATCACAGAGATCGGGATCAGCTCCCGCTCCTCGTGGAGCGGAAGGATCAGCTCCCCTGACACTTCGGAAATTTCCGCTTTCACCGCAATGGAGATCCACTTTTTCGCTCCCGCAAGTGGGATATCGTACTGTTCCAGGCGGTCATTGACCGTTTTCCCGTCCATCTGGTGGCTCACAAGATCCTTTAGGAACTGCTCGCGCAGGATCGGCAGGCTGCGTCTGTAGTTTTCCCGCAGAAGGCTCACATCGCGCTTCTGCTCGATCTCCTCGTCGAGGCTCTCCTGGATCCTCCTCAGGATCGCCGTCAGCTCCTCCACATTCACGGGCTTTAAAATATACTCCGTCACATTCAGCTTGATCGCGCGCTTCGCATAATCGAAATCATCATATCCGGAAAAAATGACGATCTTCATCGATGGATACCTCTGGCGGATCTTCTCCGCAAGCGTCAGCCCGTCCATGTATGGCATCCGGATATCCGTGAGGACCACGTCCGGCTCTAAGGCTTCGATCTTCTCCAACGCGTCCTCCCCATTCTCCGCGTCCCCGACAACGGTAAATCCAACCGCCTGCCAGTCGATCTTGCGGATAATGCTCTTACGCACTTCCTCCTCGTCATCCACAAGGATAATTCTGTATAAGTCCATTTCCTGCTCCTATCTTTTAAAAGATCTGTTCCAGATGCTTCCGGATGACCGCCTCATCGGTCAGTTTTGCGATATGACCGTTCATGCCCGCCTTGATCGCTCCTTTTCGGAAACCGCCGTTTCCCCATTCTGACAGCCTGCCAGACCCGGAGTGCAGAGAAGGAGCATAACGGCTCCAAAGATTACAGAGCGCCTGCCCCCTCCTGTCCTTTTCTTTCTATTCAACGCAACAAGGTCCTGCATGTATTCCATCCTTTTCATCCGCCCCGGCCACCTTGCCTGTTTCCGTGCTTTTTTATTCGCATACATATTCGCGTCCGCGCGCGCTTTTGTGTCGGAAATGCTCTCCTGCTCCTCGATCAGGGCACTGCCGTATGAGGCACCTGGGAGCATATGCAGCGATTTTTTCTGTTTTTCTATGATCCAGTAAAATTTCTCCCTGCAGTATTTTTCCTTCTCCGGTTTCCTGAACAGGACGCAGAACTCATCTCCGCCAATCCGGTAACAGTTTCCATAGCGGGAATACGCCTTTTTCAGACATTCCGCGATCACCTTCAGGCACTGGTCCCCCGCCTGATGACCGTATGTATCGTTGATGTACTTAAAATTGTCGAGGTCGAGGACGATCAGCATCTTATCCTCCGGCTGGAGGTTCAGTGTCCGGTTCAGATAGCTCTTCTGGCTTAAGAGTCCCGTCAATCCATCCAGCTGGTTCCACATTTCATTGCAGTAGATGTAATAGAGCACTGAGATCAGGGTACTTTGCCATGATATTGACCGGGCGGAGTCTTACCGGAGTCCCATCCACGATCACGGTAACCAGCTCAAGGACTGAGATCACGCCGATCAGGATGAAGGTCAGCAGAAAAGTCCTTCTCTGTCTCGGAAACAGCGCTTCACTAAAATTGACGAGCATACACATGAACCCAAGGACAAAACAATTGATAACCGTCAAAGAAAAAAATAGAGATCCGGCATATCAGGTTCCTCTCTTTCAGATACTAAACGGGCACGCCGCCTTCCGGCGACAACGCTGTTACGTATAATTATACTGTGGAAGCATATAATCGTCAAGCCAGCCCTCCGGTAGGTTTGCGCGCCCTTTCCCGTCCCGGTCCAGCCTAAACTGTGGTTTTGCCTGTCCTCTTCGTTTTTTATTAAATATCATTATACTGCTTACTACTGTTTCTGGCAATGCTGCGGTCAGGTGTTTTTAAGACATTGGGCTGTAACGAAAAAGAGTGCGCATCTTTGGCACGTCAGTGCCTGTTTTCTAAAAGACATCCAGGTCCATTCCATTCACCACAGGACCTTCGTAACCAGCATTCCGTATCTCCTCAAGGATCGCCTCGTTTCTTCTCGCCATCTCGGCTCCCACATCCACCGTGTTGTCCTGGATCTCCATGTGATAGATCCGGTGGTATGTGACGAGAAGCTTTGGTCCTGCCTTCTTCGCGATCTCTGCAAGATCCACACTCAGGGTGTGAACCTCCCGATGGTATTTCTGCCACTTCGGTTCCCTCGCGGCAAGACCTGCCGTGTATTCTACTTCATGGAGAAGAATATCACAGCCCTTTGCCTTTTCCGCAACGATCTCAAGCGGCGCGGTATCCCCACTGATCACGATCACCCGGTCCGGCGTCGTAAATTTGAAGCCATAGCTCTCAAGCGTCCCATGGCTCACCGGGAAGGCTTCGACCGTCACACGGTCATCCCGGTAGATAACTCCGGAATTTATTTCCTGTGTTTCCACCCGGTATCCCACTTCATTTGCCTTTTCAAAACCGTTGATCCGGAAATCAATATCCACCTTGTAGGCCTTTAACAGATGCTCTGTCATATCCCGGATCCCTTTCGGTCCAAATACCCGGAGTGGTTCTTTCCGCTCCAGGACCCATGGGGTAAAGATCAGGTCCGGGTATCCTGCCGTGTGATCCGTGTGCAGGTGTGTGCAGAACGCGGTCACCAGCCTGTCCGGGCGAAGCGCGTCGATCCCGTTCCGGTATGCCTTCGCCGCCTGGCGGACGACCCCCGGACCGAAATCAACGAGGTACGCCCGGTCGCCAACAACGACCGCAGATGACGGACCGCTGGCATCCGGGCACGCGTTCGGCGTTCCGGTACCGAGAAGTACAAGTTTTGTCTCCATCATGATTCTCTCTCCTTTTTCCCTTCCGCGCTTCATCCCTGCTTCTGTTCGTTTTCATCCTCCACATGCCGGATCGAGATTCCGGTAAAGCCGTAAAAGATGCTGAAAAACGGAGTCAGATATAACAGGAACAGATATGGGAAGAACGCAGACCATGCGACGCCGAGCGTTCCCGCCATGTATACGCAGTACCCATGCCACGGGATCATCGGTCCGGAGAGCGTTCCCGCATCCTCCAGGCTTCTCGATAAAATCTCCGGGGCAATCTTTCTCTCCTTAAACAACGGTTTCATCATGTTTCCGGTCAGGACATGGGACATCGGCTGGGAACAGCTGATCAGGCTTGTGATATAACCGACGAGGAGCGTCGCGAAGATCAGGCCGCCATCGCTGTTAATCCGTCCGGTGATCGCGCGCAGGATGTTGTCAAGAACACCCAATCTGTCCAGCATGCCGCCCATTCCGACCGCGAAACAGATGATCGCCACATACTGCAGCATGCTGCTCATACCGCCACGGTTTAAGATCGTTTTCAGAACAGCCTCCTCAATCTGGGTCGTATAGCCGTTGTAAGCAACACGGATGATGCTCTGGAGCGTCGCGCTCTGGCAGAAGAACGCAACCGCACCGGCGCACACCGAGGACAGTCCCAGGGATACGATCGCGTTGACTTTACATAAGAGCAGGACAATGATAACCGCCGCCGGGATCAATGTCACAAGACCAAGTTTAAATTCTCCCTGAAGTGCCTCCGTGTAGACAAGAAGGTTTCCCTCTTCATAACCACCGGAGGTCTGACTGATCCCGAGAATGACAAACAGGACCAGGCTGATCACAAAGGTCGGCAGCGTTGTCCATAACATGGACCGCACATGATCGTTGAGCTTCGCGCCCGCAACAGCCGGGGCAAGATTCGTCGTATCGGAGAGCGGGCTTAACTTATCCCCGAACATGGCACCGCAGATGACTGCGCCTGCCACCATTCCAGGATTGATTCCCATCGCATTTCCAATCGCCATCATCGCGACACCGGCACTTCCGACCGAGCCGTAGGATGTTCCGGTCACAAGGCTTAAAACGGCGCAGAATACAAGTGTCAACGGCAGGAGCCAGGTTGGATCGATCAGTTTCAGACCGCCTGCGATGATCGTGGCGATCGTACCGCTCTGGAGCCAGGTACCGATCATGACGCCGATCGCCATAAGCAGACATAGTGTCGGAACGACCACACGGATCGCGTCGTAGGCACCACTCACAACATGGTCATATTTGATCTTTAACCATTTACAAAACAGATAGATGATGATCCAGCTGAAAAACAGTCCGATCATCGGTCCTCCCGTCTTCAGCCGGATGCAGACTGCGACTGATCCGATGATCAGAAGCAGGAGCAGAAGCGACTGAGGCATATTCAGTTTCTTTTCTTCACTCATAACAATTTTCTCTCCCCTGAAACTCATTTTTCAATTTAAAGCATTAAACTTTAAAGTGCTGTATTATTATATCGAATATTCAGGAAAATTGCAAGAGCTCACACAAATTAAAATAGCCGGAACCCACAGAAATACTGGATTCCGGCTGTTTTTAACAGCTTATATGAATGATTCGATATAAGCTGCATTTTCGCTTTATGAATTATTTACCCATCTGAGCAGCAACCTCAGCTGCGAAGTCCTCGTTTTTCTTCTCAAGACCTTCACCAGTCTCGAAACGAACGAAGCTCTTAACTTCGATGTTAGCGCTGTTCTCTTTAGCAAC
>ENA-UEPD01001731-UEPD01001731.1-human-gut-metagenome-genome-assembly--contig:-NODE-1731-length-11023-cov-4.055728_pt1 | contig 11023 bp, 10 predicted proteins | sample MGYA00242895_ERZ507906 | MGnify/ENA primary metagenome ERZ507906 (study PRJEB26167, sample SAMN06115416) | human gut metagenome | host: Homo sapiens | place: China:Guizhou | collected 2015-03-03... | reverse complement strand
ATTCAACTCTATATTTCTCATTCAAGTCTGCCATTTGTTTTTCCATACCAGATACCTCCGGCATAGCCATAAACACCTCTTGAGTTTTTACAAACGCAATTTTAACTTCCTGAGCGATAGCTCCCAACGGGAGAATCATCAACAATAAAACAATAAGTTTCTTCATTTTTACTATATAATTACTTTGTTATTAATCAAGCTTTCACACTTTTCATGCATAAAGCGCACAAATGTAAGCATTTATTTTGAATATCCTAACTTAATCAGCACTTCATTACTGATATCGATCTTCGGAGAAGCGAAAATAATGCTCATAGCTGAAGCTCGATCCCAAACAATTTGATATCCCTTGTCTTCCGAGATTTCTTTCACCGCATTATACACCTCGTCTTGAATCGGTTTCATCAAACTCTCGCGTTTCTTATATAACTCACCCTCAGGACCGAAATATTTACGTTTCAGATCTTGCGCCTCTTGCTCTTTCTTCACGATCTCTTCCTCACGTTTCGTTTTCATCTCGGCGGAGAGGAATACCAGATCGCTCTGATAATTCTTATACATATTCTGAGCTTCTTGCTGAATCGCTTCCACCTCATTTTGCCATTTCTTGGAAACTTGGCTCAACTGCTCATTGGTCATTTCGTAAGCCGGAATATTCTTCAATATATATTCCATGTCGATTAAAGCGAACTTCTGTGCCATGCCGGCAAAAGAACAAAGCAACATCAGACAGCTCAATGTGATAATCTTTTTCATACTCTCTTTATTTATAGTTCTACTTTATGACTGCAAATATAACAGAGGGTTTACTTACAGCCTACCAATATTCGTTAAAAGTATTTATTTAAATGTAGAGACGGGGCGTGCCCCGTCTCTACATACGGAACACGCCCCGTCTCTACATACGAAGCTATACCCGATCTATATTTTAGAATTCCTGTCCGATGATAAAGTGCAGGTTACTACCGCTACGTTTACCATTAGATCCATAATTCGGCTCGTCGAAACCATAAGCCCAGTCGAGTCCCATCAAACCGATCATCGGCAAGAATATACGGACACCGACACCGGCGGAGCGTTTCAAGTTAAACGGATTAAAATTCTTCAAATCAGTCCAAGCGTTACCAGCCTCCACAAATACCAATCCGTAGATCGTAGAGGAAGGCTCCAGCAAGAACGGATATCTCAACTCCATAGCCAAACGAGAATAAGCGTATCCATAAGAGTTGTAACCACCATTACCGGCGATACTACCATTCTCATAACCTCTCAAACCGATCGTTTCCTGAGCATAGGTACTGGAGTAACCACTCATACCGTCACCACCCATATAGAAGGTCTCGAACGGAGACTTCTTATTTTTATTATAAGTACCTAAGAAGCCATACTCAACACGGGTCATCAATACCGGCGTACGTTTCACGGTCAACGGAGCCAACGGAGAGAAGATCTTCGCTTTGAACTTCCATTTATGATACTCGATGAATTTATACTTATCCGGGTCTGAGCTTGACATCGACGCATAATCCTTACCATCGAATAAAGAGTAAGGAGGCGTAGCAGCTACAGACAACATGAATTGTGAACCCTTACGAGTATACAACGGGTTATCGATAGAGTTACGTTGCAACATCAACTCCAAGTTGATATTATGGCAATTTCCGTTATTAACCAAGAAATAGTCCCAATCATGCATCATATACAGCTGATAGTTCAACGTCGCCATGAACTGGAAGTAGTCATCCGGCCAATTCAAGCGTTTACCATAACCGGCCGCTAAACCGAACATCATGATAGACTTATCCGGGTCGTAAGCATACTCATAACTATTATTGTAACCATAGTTGCCGTAATAGTTGCTACCATAGCCATAACCGCCCCCATAATAACCGGGATAACCATAGCCATAGCCCGGATAGCCATAACCATAACCGGAATTGGTCAAGTAATTGCTACTGATATCGGTTTGCTTTGAGAAATAAGCGCTGACAGACAATGTATTCGGTCGTTTACCGCCGAACCAAGGATCCATGAAGGAGATGCTGTAAGCCTGGTAGTAACGCCCATTCGTCTGGCCGCTCAAGGTCAATGTCTGTCCCTCACCTTGCGGGATGATGCCCTTATAGGTTTTCGGGTTTAAGAAGTTCTTCATAGAGAAGTTCGTAAACTTCAAACTTAACTTACCGATCACACCCGTCTGTCCCCAACCTGCGGAGAACTCGATCTGGTCATTCGCCTTGGAAACCAAGTTATACTCGATATCCACGGTTCCATTCTCAGGATCAGGCAGCGGCACCGGATTCATGTTTTCCGGGTCGAAGTGTCCCATCTGGGCCAACTCACGAACGGAACGCATCAAATCCTCGCGGCTGAACAACATACCCGGCTTCGTACGCAACTCACGGCGAACGATATCCTCATACAGACGGTCATTACCATTAATGATAATACGGTTGATCGTCGCTTGCGGACCCTCTTGGATACGGATCTCTAACGAGATAGAGTCATTCGCTACATCCACCTCTACCGGATCGGCGTTGAAGAACAAATAACCGTTATTAAAATAGACATTCGAAACGGCATCCTCATCCGTACTCAAACGTTCGTTCAATTTCTTTTGATTATACACCTCGCCCGGTTTCATACCCAACACGGCCATCAAATAGTCCGTAGAATATTGCGTATTACCCACGAAGCGAATATCTTTCAAATAGTATTTCTCACCTTCATCCACTTTCAAGAAGATATCTACCTTCTTCTCGTTAAAGTTCGCTACGCTATCGGACAACAATACGGCGTCGCGATAACCATGCTCGTTATATTTAGCGATTATATTTTTCTTATCGTTCTCATATTCCTCAGTCGTGAACTTCTTCGTGCTGAACATCTCCATGATACTGGTTTTCCAGTCGTTCGGCAAGCTGAACTTCTCGTTCGTCTTCTTCATCGCCTTCTTCAACTCCCGGGCGGTCAGTTTTTCGTTACCCTCAAAATAGATACGATGGATCTTGGTCTTTTCATTCTTATCGATATTGATATCCACGATCACCTCACCTTCATTCGCGGGATCGTCCTTTTGCTCGATCTCGACATCCACGTTCTTAAAGCCTTTGCCATCGAAGAACTTCTGGATCACGATCTTGGCACGGTCCATAACGTTCGGCGTCACCTGGAAACCTTTCTTCAAGCCCAGCTTCGCCTCCAAGTCCTCACGCTCGCCTTTCTTGATCCCGTGGTAATTGACTTGCGAGATACGCGGACGTTGCTTCAGCTGGATCTCCAGCCAAATCTGGTCGCCCTCGATCTTCGTCGCCAAGATCTTCACATCCGAAAACAAGCCATGTTTCCAAAAACGCTTCACTGCTGTAGTGATCTCCTCTCCCGGTACGGTAATCTCATCGCCTACCGACAAGCCCGAGAAGCCGATCAACACAAAATCATCATAATTCTTGATACCCGTAATCTTTATATCCGCAATCTTGTATTTCTTCGCGGCCAACGAGTACGAAATGACCGGCACTTCTGCCGGCGTCTCAACTTGGGTAGTGTCTATTTCTTGGGCAAACGCACCGCAAGCGAAACCCAAGCAAATAAAAAACAGCACTATTCTTTTGTACATATAACAGCTATTGTTTATAAGATTAATTGCTCACTTGTCTTACCGAAACGACGCTCACGTTGCTGGTAATACAATATAGCCTCATACAACTCTTCTTCTCTGAAATCCGGCCAAAACACATCCGTAAAGAAGAATTCAGCATATGACAACTGCCATAGCAAGAAGTTACTGATGCGTTTCTCTCCTCCGGTCCGTATCAAAAGATCGGGATCGGGGATATTTTTGGTCGTCAAGTGGTCCGAGACCATAGCCTCGGTTATATCATTGGGGTTTATTTTCTGTTCCAAGACCTCTTGGGCGAGTTGCCTAGCCGCTCTGGTGATCTCCCACCGGGAAGAATAACTAAGCGCCAGAACAAGTGTGGTTCCCGTATTCGCCGAAGTCGTATCGATACATTCTTGCAATGTATTATATGCATCCTCACGCAAGCGGGAGAGGTCGCCTATGGCGGTAAGGCGGACGTTTTTCTTCATCATGTCCGGAGTCTCCCGGTGAATGGCGGAGACCAGCAAGCTCATCAGCGCTTGGACCTCTTCTTCCGGACGATTCCAGTTCTCGGTAGAGAAAGTGTACAACGTCAGATATTTCAATCCGAGTTGAGTGACCGCATCCATAATCTTACGGACCGAAACAACGCCTTCCTGATGCCCGAAGCTACGGTCTTTCCCCTTCGCCTTGGCCCAACGTCCGTTCCCGTCCATAATAATTGCCACGTGCCGTGGCAAGCGATTCTTGTCTATTTTCTCAATCAACGACATTTTTTATCTTACTAATATTCACTTATATTTTTCGCATTGTTACAAGTACGGCACCTCGGGCCGAAATCCCATGTAACAGACAACAACAAGAAAGAGTACCAATCTTTATTCTTAAGAGCGCTACCCTTAACACCATACGGATCGTCCAACATGTCCTTTCCCTCTAGGCCATCGCCAAATAACTTACGAAACGAGAACTCGCACCCTAAATTAAGGCGGTTCTTGATCTTATATTTCATGCCCACGCCTAAAGGAATATTCGGGCTGGCGAAAGTCTTCCCGCCACCCGGAGCCACCGTCAGCCCTATGCCCACCAAGACATAAGGAGAGAAACGCTTCGCCCCCGCATAGTCGAACTTATCGCTATACGGGAAAAGTTGAACTCCGCCTGTCCCCCCAACTCCATGATACTACGGTTGAAAGAGGTTTGGGCATTATTCGGAAAAACGTTCTCCATACCTTCGGTCTTACCGGAAACCTGTCCCCACATCAAGTTGGCTTTCAAGGCCCAACGAAAGTTGATGTTATACCGGAACACGGCTCCCACCGCCGGATTCATTCCTTTAAATATCGTATTCTTGTTGGCGTCGCCCATATAAAAGGCGCCACCAGCCATACCACCGATCTCGTACTTATATTCCTGCGCCCAAAGCGTAGGGATCGTACCCGCCAATAGGATGATTATGAGAAGCCGCTGAAAAAAAGTTGAAGTCATAAGCCTTGCTGTTATATATACCACACTTCTTTTTCTAACGCTAAAAGCCTCATAAAATTATACATCTCCTATCGAACTTTTCTATTCCTTCGGGATCAAACGATTGATACGGCCTCTCCAAAGTTGGTTCAAGTCATTGGAACCAGTGCTGGTCTTTCCTCCGAAAATGTTCACGAAATTCTCTTTATCCACAATAATTGAGGAAAAGCCTCTCGCCGCATAGTCGGTCGGTAACACCACCATCGAGTCGATCAACGACCAAGAAATACCATAATCTATCGATTGATACATATCTTTCAATGCCTTGTTCGAAGCGTCGATACCTCCGATCAAGAAAAACTTATCGTCATAATTCGTGATCATCGCTCCCTCACGCTTCGTGAAGTTTGCGTCACCAGAAGCCATCAACGCCCAAGAGATACCATCCATGGTAGCCCAAGTCGTATTAACCACTTGGTTGTCCACGGTACGTCCGCTGGCGGTCATCAAGTACTCATGATACATTGCGGCATATTGGAGATTGCTAAATCCGGTAACAGGGAATCCGCTAGGCACCGCATCTCCGGCGATCCACTCCATGGATTCGTTCATCGCATAGAACGCTAGCTTTCCTTCCTGATCCACGATCGTAGCCAAGGCGGAAGGCTGTTTCGTGCCCTGCTTCACGCTACCCAAAACGTATTTCACGAAAGGGGCGTTCTCTACAGCGCTCCAAGTCAAGCCATCCTCGGATCTATATAAAGTGCCATTTGTAGCCGGCACATATAAAGCTTTGTTATACTCAGTAATCTGGGAGATCAAAAGCCCATCGGAAGGCAGACCGGTCAAGGATAATGGCTGCCAGCCCTTAGGCGCGCTTACCGGAGCGTAATATAATTGGTAAGGTTTACCGGACTCGGCGGGTTTCACATACATAAAGTAATTCTCCGATCCATTATAATCGTAGGTTACCACCTTCTGATCCTTCACGGTAATGCCAATCATAGGATTCGCGTACATACTCCAAACCATAGAGTCCGGAACCACTTGATGGATATTCACCTGCGCCATATAGACTTTTGTCGTGACTTGGTCATACGCATGAACCACGAACTTTACCGGAGCGGAGAAATCGATGGAATCCGACAAACTACTTAAATAATAAGTGGAATCGGGATAAGCCTCGGGACTAGCCTCCACGCCACCTATCACTGAAGAATTAGCGAACCCAATCTTACAAACCACTTTCTCGATCTTCGTTCCAAAAGGTAAAGAGTCTATATTAAAAATCCGTCCCGTTAGCTGGTCTATCGTAAACTTCACAGTATCCAACCCCGACACAGAATCATGACTTAATGAAAAAGTATGTATCTGGCAATTCTTAATAGCTTCTACACCAACGATTTCATCTGACTTCAAACAAGAAGACAGCACTAACGCAAAACAACCTGTTATAAATAGTACTAATTTATTTTTCATCAAAAACATAAGTTTGTCGCATATAAAGGCACAAAAGTAGAAACATTTTTTGCTTTCACCCTAATACCTGCTAATATTTATAATATTTTAGTTGATTATATGAGCCTTAAAATTCATAGTTATGATTTTTCGAACTCATCGTTATGATTTAAAATTTCATAGTTATGATTTTTAATGCTCATAACAGAACCTCGAGAGACACGCCTAACAACCCCCTTTTCAAGCATCGGCGCATGCACCCCTTGATACAGGCGAACCGGAGCTGTTTCCACCCTCGCCTCGTCCCACACATCCGCTTCCACGAAAGAATTAATCAGCTGAGTCCCACCTTCCACCAATAAGGAATCCAACTTCCGGACAGCAAGATGATCTAGCACTTGCCGGATCACCGGACCTTCGAAATCTATCCGGATATACTCCACGTTCTCTCGGTTTTCCACTTCCTTCTCCGTAAATATTAATGTACGTGAGGAACCATTCAGCAACCGATAAGAATCGGGAATAACGAGCCGGCGATCCAATACGACCCTAACCGGAGAATTACCGGACCAATGGCGCACGTTCAATGAAGGATTGTCCAATAAAGCGGTCCGTGTACCGACCATGATAGCCGCCACCTCCGAGCGAAGTTTATGCACCAAGCGGGAAGTCTCCGGAGAAGACAAAACCGTGACCGGCTCCGACACGTCCGTACGCAAACGATCGATAAACCCATCCTCACTCTGCGCCCATTTCAAGATAATATAAGGACGGCCTTTCGTTTGTAGCGTCATAAACGCCTTGTTCAACGCACGGGCTTCTTCCTCCATCACGCCTGTGACTACCTCTATCCCTGCTTCACGCAACATCCGCACGCCTCGCCCCGACACCTCGGGAAAAGGATCCAAGCAACCGACCACCACCCGTGGAATCCCTTTCCGGATAATCAACTCGGCGCAAGGAGGCGTCTTCCCATAATGAGAGCAAGGCTCCAGACTCACATAAATCGTACTGTCTTTCAACAAAGACTCGTCTTTCACGGAAGCGATAGCATTCACCTCGGCATGCGCCTCCCCACATTTCCTGTGAAATCCCTCACCGATAATACGGCCCTTATGCACAACCACCGCACCAACCATCGGATTCGGACTGACATTTCCCCTCCCTCCTTTAGCCAACTCGATGCAACGAGCCATGTATTTCTCTTCAACCTCTACCATAATCTTTGCATATAAACGGTTTTTACACTACTTTCGCGATAAAACAAGAGAAAGATATGACTGAGACCGTCGCTTACATCCGAAATTCCCTCAAAGATATTTATCCTCCCGGCGAAGCCCAAGCGCTCGTCCGGCTCATCATGGAACGTGTTTGCGGTCTTTCTACCCATCAACTCCTGTTAGGCAAAGGTAAAGAATTATCTGATACGGAGAAATTTAAAATCAAGGAGATTGTAGAAGGACTGCGTTTATACAAGCCCATACAATACTTATTAGGCATAGCGGATTTTTACGGGATGGAGTTTAAGGTGACGCCGGACGTATTGATTCCCCGCCCGGAAACCGCCGAGTTGGTCGAGCGGATCATCACGGACTACCAAGGCCAAGCCCCTCGTATATTAGATATCGGCACGGGAAGCGGCTGTATCGCTATTTCCTTGGCGAAACATCTTCCGGAGGCAGAGGTAGCGGCGGTGGATATATCACCCGAAGCGCTCGCCGTGGCCGAGGAGAACGCCCGTATGAATCAAGTTTCCGTATCCTTCCATGAATTGGATATCCTTTCCGAAGGTTATTCCAGTTTCATGCAAGAGAAACAAAATTTTCACGTACGTGAAACTAGATTTTCATGTACGAGAAACAAAATTTTCACGTACGTGAAACTAAAATCCCATACGGAGGAAACCGAAGCGTCTCTTATAGGAAGCTTAAACTGCATCGTCAGTAATCCCCCTTATATAATGTATAGAGAGAAAGCGACCATGGAAGCGAACGTTTTGGAGAACGAGCCTCACATGGCCTTGTTCGTTCCCGATGACGATCCGCTTCTCTTTTACCGGGCCATCGCCCGCTTCGGACAAAGGCATTTGGCGGAAGGCGGGCATCTCTATTTCGAGATCAACGCCCTTTGCGGAAAAGAGACCGTAGCGATGCTACGTCAAGAGAATTACACCGAAGTCGAATTAATACAAGATTTATACGGAAAAGACCGTATCGTAAAAGCAAAAATATGAAAGAGATAACCGAACCCGAGATGTTGCACCGGGCAGCCGCCTATTGCTCCGCCGCCGAACGCTGCATACAAGACGTACAGAAAAAGATCGATGCCGCCGGACTTCCCCCCGACGCCTCCGAGCGTATCATCGCCCGCTTGCTGAAAGAGCGGTTTATCGACGAATCCCGTTACACCCGTTTCTTCGTGAACGATAAGCTACGATTCAATAAATGGGGACGGGTAAAGATAGGCTACGAGCTTTATAAGAAAAACATCCCCTCCCCGATCCGGGAAGAATCGCTCGCCGCCATTGACGAGGGAGAATACTGCTCCATCTTACTCGATTTACTAAAAAGCAAAAAGAAATCGACAAAAGGAAAAGACGAGCGGGACCTATTCAACAAGTTACTCCGTTTCGCCGCCGGACGAGGTTTCGAAAGCCGGATCACGTTGAATTGCCTAAGCCAATTATTCAAAGGAATAGACTGCGAGGATTATGCCGACGACATGGAATAATCTGCTCAACCTGTTTTTCCCAAACTTATGTAAAATATGTAAACGACCACTCGTCGAGGGAGAAGAACAAATTTGCCTGAAATGCCTATGCGACCTGCCGCACACGGGATATCATCAACAGGCGAACAACCCCGTCGAGCAACTTTTTATCGGAAAGAACCGGATCGAATATGCCACCGCTTATCTACGATACGAGAAAGGCGGAAAAGTACAAAGCCTGATCCACTCGCTCAAATACCATGATAATAAAGAGTTGGGCTATCTACTCGGACGGCAGATAGCGAGAGAGCTCCAAGCGGATCACAGCCCGATATGTACCGTAGACCTCCTTATCCCCGTTCCCCTGCATCCCCGCAAAAAACGGCAAAGAGGTTACAACCAGTCCGAATGGATCGCCTCCGGCATCCGTTCCATATGGGATATCCCCATCGATACGCAAAGTCTAGCCCGCACCACCCACACAAGTACCCAAACTCGTAAGGCCATTTACGACCGTTGGTTAAATGTATGTTCTATTTTTAATGTCATTCATCCGGAAAGCTTAAAAAACAAACATATCCTGCTCATAGACGACGTGATCACAACCGGAGCCACGATTTCCGCTTGCGCAAAGGCTTTATCAGGGATTCCGGGCATACGCATCAGCATTTTAGCCCTGTCTGTCGCATAAATATTAATAAAAAATTAACGTACGATATTCAAGGTAATGTCATTCAGTTTATCTATTTTTGCAGACTGATATAAATATAGGATTGTATGAAAACACTGGAAAGTTTAGTAGCAGAAAAATTATTAAAGATTAAAGCCGTAAAGTTGCAACCGGCCAATCCGTTTACTTGGGCATCCGGCTGGAAATCTCCGATCTACAATGACAACCGAAAGACTCTTTCTTATCCGGTCGTTCGTAGCTTCATTAAATTGGAGTTGGCTCGTGTGATTAGTGAAAAATTCGAGAACGTAGATGCCATTGCCGGTGTTGCTACAGGCGCGATCGCTCAAGGTGCTTTAGTAGCCGATTTATTAGGATTGCCATTCGTATACATCCGCTCTACGCCAAAAGATCATGGATTGGAAAACCTTATCGAAGGAGAATTGAAACCGGGTTCTAAAGTAGTGATCATCGAGGATTTGGTATCTACCGGAGGTAGTAGCTTGAAAGCCGTACAGGCCGTACGTAACTTTGGTTGCGATGTCGCGGGTATGGTAGCTATCTTTACCTATGGATTCCCTGTAGCGGAAGCCGCTTTCAAGGACGCTAAAGTAACATTGACTACATTGAGTAACTACGACGCAGTCTTGGAAGAAGCTGTCCGTACGCATTACATCGATGAGTCTGAGATCGCGGTTCTTCAGGAATGGCGTAAAGATCCGGCTAACTGGGACCCGAAATAAGTAATAAACAAAAAGACACTCAATGACTGAAGAATTTGTGAGTGAGGTCAAACAGATCCCACACAATGATGAACGTATCTTCACGATGTTGTCCGATCTTTCCAACTTGGAACGTATCAAGGATCGCATCCCGCAAGATAAAATAAAAAATTTTGAGTTCGACAGCGATACCTGTAGTTTCGCTGTCGATCCCGTTGGTAAGATTACCTTCCAGATCGTAGAAAGAGAGCCGAATAAATTAATCAAGTTCACGACGACCAACTCTCCTGTTCCCCTTTTCTTATGGATACAATTGAAACAGGCTTTTGCCAGTGGTGCAGAATGGATGAAAAAACATTTTTCGTGGATAAGTGTAGAAGAACGTTTGCCGGA
>ENA-UEPD01001727-UEPD01001727.1-human-gut-metagenome-genome-assembly--contig:-NODE-1727-length-11046-cov-3.993436_pt1 | contig 11046 bp, 9 predicted proteins | sample MGYA00242895_ERZ507906 | MGnify/ENA primary metagenome ERZ507906 (study PRJEB26167, sample SAMN06115416) | human gut metagenome | host: Homo sapiens | place: China:Guizhou | collected 2015-03-03... | reverse complement strand
CATTTCTTTTATTTTACTTTTAAAAGTAAAAAAAGAATTGGGAGGAATATATCGGTGATTTTCTGAAAAGCAAATGGATTATTCTTATTAGTATCTTGATTTTCAGCATCGGAACGTTATGTACTGGATTTAGTGGAGGTTTGGTCTCTTTGATCATTTTACGTGGTATTACGACTGGCGGGGGAGAAGCTTTCTATTATCCGGCAGCTACCTCTTTGATCAGTCAGTATCATCATAAGACGCGAGCTATGGCCATGTCCATACATCAGACATCTTTGTATGTGGGTATTGTGGCCAGTGGGTTTATTGCGGCCTATATTGGTGAACATTTTGGTTGGCGAATGTCTTTTTTTACTTTTGGATTAGGAGGTTTGTTGCTGTGTATTTATTTATTTTTCAGAATGGAAGATACTCCGCAGGAAGTGAAAGAAGAAGGAAGGTATTCAATCTGGTATGTCATTAAAGAGATATTTAAAAAGAAGACGGTCTGGATGCTTTGTCTGGCTTTTGGAGGAATGTGTTTTGTGAATATTGGCTATGTGACTTGGATGTCTACGTTCTATCATGAAAAGTATCATTTATCTCTTTCGACAGCTGGGTTTACCTCTATGTTTTTTCATTTTGCAGCCGCATTGTTGGGGGTTTTAATAGGTGGAAAATTATCAGATAAATATGCACAAAAGCGTAAAACAGTCCGTCTGGAAACGGAACTGGTCGGATTGTTGTTCGGTGCTCCGTTTATATTTTTCATGGGATATACCTCGAATTTATATGTAAGTTATGCTATGTTGGCTTTGTTCGGCTTTTTCAGGGGAATTTACGATTCAAACTTGTATGCTGCTTTGTTTGATGTGATAGCGCCGGATTTAAGAGCATCTTCGGTAGGGGTTATGACTGCTTTTGCTTTTATTGTTGGGGCTCTAGCTCCCTTACTATTAGGATATCTGAAGACTGATTATGGTTTGTCTTTTGGCATATCATTTTTGGCAATATTCTATTTGTTAGGTGCCTTAGCCGTTTTTGTGGCGATCAAATTCTTTTTCTTGAAAGAGTTTTATGAAGGCAGATAGTTAGTAAAGTGTCTATAAAATTATAAAATATGAAAACAGTAATATTATTGATAGGATTGCTTTTTTCTACTTTTTCTTTACAAGCGCAAGATTATGAGGATGTCATGAGCGAGGCTTATTGGAAAATATGGAATTCGGATGTCCAGGCTAGCATAAATAAGAATATAGAGCAATATCGGAAAGGTGATGCCGAATTAAATATTCCATCTGGAGTCACTGTGAAAATTGAGCAGTTGAGCCATTCGTTTATTTTTGGAGGCAATATCTTTTTGTTTGGTCAGCTTGAGACTACGCAACAAAATAGACAGTATGAAAATACTTTTGGAGCTTTGTTTAATTCTGCTACTTTGCCTTTTTATTGGAAAACGCTGGAACCCGAGCAAGGAAAGCCACGTTATACGGCGGGATCTTCTTATATTTTCCGTCGTCCTCCTGTCGATCCTATTCTTGAGTTTTGCGAATCGAATAAGATAATGACAAAAGGTCACGCTATTATTTATGGTATGCGTCGTTGGGGACATCCGGATTGGATGCCGTCAGACCGTAAAGAGATGGAATTTTATTTTGAGAAGCATATTCAGGAATTAGCGTTGCGCTATAAGGATAGAATTCAGATATGGGACGTAGTCAATGAACCTGTTGATCAGGCAAATCGCGGAATAATGCCGGATGATTATACTTATAAATCGTATAAGTGGGCCATGAAGTATTTTCCGGAGTCTGTCATTTTTAATATTAATGATATTGATTTTAAAAGTGGTATTCCTTATACAAGACGGTATGTAGAAATTGCCCGGAATATGATCGATAGAGGAATTCGTATAGACAATGTTGGAGCTCAGATGCATATTTTTAATCCGGTCGAGGCTCAGAAAATAGCTGAGGGGGATAATATCCTGACACCGGCTAAGCTCACAGATGTGGTAGATTGCCTAAATGAAGTAGGACGTCCTGTACATGTGAGCGAAGTAACGGTTTGTGCTCCTGATTCAACGAGTATAGGAAGTGCGATCCAGGCTGTCATAGCTGAAAATTTATATCGTTTTTGGTTCAGTTGTCCCAATATTACGGGTATTACTTGGTGGAATGTCGTGGATGGAGGTGGAGCTCCAGGCGAGCCTTCTTATTCAGGACTTTATGACAAGAGAATGAGAAAGAAGCCTGTCTATGAGACATTAGATAGGTTGATAAACCGAGAATGGAAAACTTCACTGACCACAACATCGAATGCACAGGGCGTGGTTCGTTTCAGAGGTTTTAAAGGGCATTACCGTGCTACTTGGATAAATAAAAATGGTAAGATAGAAATTCAGGAATTTGAAATTAAATAATTAAAATTATAATTAGATATGAAAAGGATAACGTTAATAATCTGTTTAGTCTTTTGTTGTTTTAACTTGTTTGCGCAGAGAGGTTTTCCAAAAAGTGCAAAAGAGGACAAAGAAAAAATTATGAGTGAAGCTTATTGGAATATTTGGAATCCAAAGGTACAGGCTAAGATCGATAAGGACATTGAACAGAATAGAAAAGCAAATGCTATGTTGGTTTACAGAATGTTGCGGCTGGATCAGAAGTGAAGATTGAGCAGGTTTCGCATGATTTTGTATTCGGTGCCCATATCTTTAACTATAATCAATTAGGAACTCCTGCGTGTAATCAGAAATATAAAGATGTGTTTGGGACATTATTTAATCGTGCGACTGTCGCATTTTATTGGAAAACCCTGGAAATGCAACCGAATCGCCCTCGTTTTCGTGAAGAATACTGGGATACGGAAGAATATTGGAATCGCCAGACAGACCCGAAGCATCAACCGCACTGGCGTCGTCCTTCTCCCGATCAGATTATAGATTTCTGTCTCAGTAAGGGGGTTCCTGTGCATGGTCATCCGTTGATCTGGGGAAACCGTAAATGGCATAATCCTAACTGGATTATAGACCAGATGATGACGCTTGAGGAGAAAAAGGAAATGGATAAACTGATTGTAGAATATGGCAATCTCGATAATTATTTGGATGGCGAAAAATACACAGATAAGTACAAAAATATGACTGTTGCTCAATTAGAAACGAAATTTCCTAATTTGACGAAAAAGTTAAAGGAATTGTTTGAAAAACGAATTGTAGAGATCGCTAAATATTATGGGGACCGTGTCAGTAGTTGGGATGTTGTCAATGAGAGTGCACAAGATTTTGCCAAAGGAGCAATGGTTCCGGGTTCCGGGCTCTGTAAAAGTAATTATGGGATAATGCCGGGAGATTATACATTTGAAGCTTTCAAAACAGCCAATCAGGTGTTTTCGAATAATGTCCTTTTGAATATCAATGATTATTGGACTGGTCCGGAGTATCCGGAGCAAGTAAAAGATTTGATGAAAAGAGGGGCGAAGATAAATGTTGCTGGTTCTCAAATGCATTTGTTCAAACCGCAACAATGTTTGGATATTGCTGCTGGTAAAGAAATCCAGACTCCGAATCAGATTTGGACTATCATGAACCGAATTTCGGAAACAGGATTACCGATTCATTTAAGTGAAATCACGATAACATCTCCAGGCAATGATGACCGAGGACAAAAAATACAGGCTATTATCGCACAAAACCTGTATCGCCTGTGGTTCAGTGTTAAAAATATGATGGGAATCACATGGTGGAATGTGGTAGATGATTGTGGTGCACCGGGAGAACCATCTGTTTCTGGATTGTTCACCAGAAACATGGATCCCAAACAATCATTTTATGCACTTGATAATTTGATCAATCATGAATGGAAAACTAATATGACCGTAAAAGCCAGTAAAAACGGGAATGTGGAATTTCGAGGGTTTAAAGGTAAGTATCATATTACTTATACAGATAAGTTTGGAAAGGAACAAGTTATAGAGTATCACTTAAAATAAGTATAAAGAAATGAAGATCGTAGACATGAAAGTCCGTTGTGTTGCAATTCCTATGAATTGTATGTTACGGCATAACACGGGAGTACATCCGGGTTATTTATTGAGAACAATCTTGGAACTTATTACGGATGAAGGAATTGTAGGATTGGGTGAAGTTGGTGGCGGAGATTCAAGAGCGGCTTTGCTTAAGTTGAAACCGCGCATTATCGGAATGAACCCGATGGACCTGGAGGCTATCAAGATGAAAGTTCTGAGAAGTATTTATTATATCTCCAATTCCCGTTTGTATGGTGCAATAGAGATAGCCTGTTTGGACATTATGGGGAAAGCGTTTAATGTTCCGATGCACCAGCTTCTTGGTGGTAAATTGCGTGATTCAATTCCGATGATCGCTTATTTGTTTTGGCGTTATGATCGTCCGGGTGGTGGGCATGATACCTGTGCGGAGGATATGGCTGATTATTGCGTACAGTTGAACAATGAACTGGGTGTTACAGCAATGAAACTGAAAGCTGGTGTTATGGATCCGATGGAAGAAGTGAAAGTGTTGCAATTATGCCGGCAGAAGTTAGGAGATGATTTCGGTTTACGGATTGATCCTAATGGAGTATGGAGTGTTGCGACAGCCATAAAAGCTGGTCATAGGATGGAAGAGTTGGAACTACAATATTTTGAAGATCCCTCTTGGGGCATAGAAGGTATGAAGGCTGTCCGGGAACAGGTTCGTATTCCTTTGGCAACTAATATGTATCCGAATAAATTTGATGATTTGGGCCCTTCTATCCATATGAAATCAATAGATATTATATTGACGGATTTACATTATTGGGAAGGCCCGCGGGGGGTAAAAGATTTGACTGCGGTTTGTCGTACGTTTAATTTAGGGGTAGCTATGCATTCCGGAGCAGAATTCGGTATTGAATTGGCGGCTATGTTACATACAGCATCTACCATCCCTCAAATGACTATGCCGGGAGATGCCCATTATCATTATTTGGAAGATGATATTATTCAGGGTGGAAAACTGCAATATGTCAATGGGGCTATAAAAGTACCGGAAGGACCGGGTTTAGGAGTTGCTTTAGACGAAGAAAAGATGGAAAAATATGAGCGGTATTACGAGAAGATGGGAGACTATTACGCTCGTTTTCATCAAGATCCGTATAAACCAAATTGGTATCCGATTGTAGGTGGTATTTAATAAGAATCGTTATGGGAGTGAAGCATTTGTTTGATATAACGGGAAAAACTGCATTGATTACAGGAGCTGGCCAAGGAATTGGCCGCTCCATCGCTTTAGCTTTGGCTGAACATGGAGCGAATGTTGTGATCAATTACCGGAGCAATCACCAATTGGCGGAAGCAACTTTACGGGATGTGCTGAAGATGGGAACAAAAGCGTGGTTATGGGAATACGATTTATTATCAGACACGCTGGCTTCTGACTTTCAACTGTTGCTGCAAAAATTAGGAATTGAAGTTGATATTTTAGTTTTGAATGCTTCTATTCAGATTCGTAAGAAATGGGAAGATGTGACCTTATCTGAGTTTAATACCCAAATGAATGTGAATGTAAGAGCTTCGCTGGAGTTGATGCAATGTTGTGTGCCTCATATGGAATCGAAAGGTTGGGGAAGAATTGTTACGTTAGGCTCCGTTCAGCAGAACAGGCCGAGTAAGCAAATGATCGTTTATGCAGCTTCAAAAGCTGCTCAATTGAATATGGTGAAAAATCTTGCTTGGCAATTGGGGAATAAAGGAATAACGATTAACAATTTGGCTCCTGGGGTGATCGGAACGGTCCGTAATGAGGAAGTTTTGTCGAATGAAGTTTTCAAAACAAAAATAGAAAAGAATATTCCATTAGGATATATTGGAGAACCGGATGATCTGGCTTCTATGGCGTTACTTTTGTGTAGCGAAGCTGGACGCTATATTTCCGGTGCGGATATATTGGTAGATGGTGGAATGAGTTTACCAGAGTGATTAATTAAAAATAAAAGAGTTATGAGCGTAGATCAGTATAAGAAAGAAATCGGAATGATGAATCTGGAAAAATTGATTCAGGATCGTGAAGGAATATCTTCGAAAAAGTTTTCCATACCGGATAAAGAGTTATTATTTCGATATGAGCAGTTATATACAGGAGCTGTAAACGATGTGATGCGTGAATTTTGTCTTTTGGAGCAAGCTTTGCCTGGTAGGATTAAACCTTTACGTGAATATCATTCTGTTGCCGGTTTTGCATTTACTGTCAAAAGTGCACCGAACGTAAAGATAAAGGGTGAGATGGAATATCGAACCCAGATGCTGGATGAGATGCAGGAGGACCATTTTATTGTCTGGGATACAAGTCGGGATGATAAAGCAACTTTGTGGGGAGGTGTAATGACAGCGACTGCTAAGGGGAAAAAACTGAAAGCAGCTTGTATAGATGGGGGAATACGGGATACACATCAGATTTTGAATGCTGATTTTCCTGTGTTTTACGAATACCGGATATCGAATGGTAGCTTGGGGCGCTGTTTGATTACTCACTATCAAATTCCGATTAAAATCGGAGATGTAACGATTAAGCCGGGTGATATAATACTTGGAGATATCGATGGAGTTTTAGTTGTACCAAGGGAAATAGCTTATGAAGTGCTTTTACGTTCGGAGGAGATACGTGAAAATGAGAAGAAGATTTTCTCTTGGGTACAAAACGGAGACAGTGTTCGGGAAATTACAGCAAAAGGTGGTTACTTTTAAGAATCAGTTGATATGATACGGAATATATTATATATGATGATTCTCTGTTCTTTTTTCTCTTGTGGAAAAGAACGTGATCAGAACTTTATACGGGTGAGTAAGGTGAATCCTTGTTATTTGGAATATTCGGATGGTACCCCCTTTATACCTGTAGGTCCCAATATTTGTTGGGAACGTTTTGAGACGGATGAAACAAAAGTTTTACAGCTTTATGAACAGCGTTTTCGCAATCTTTCGGAAAATGGAGGAAATTACACGCGTATTTGGTTGAGTGCACCATTTTTTGAGATTGAACATAAGAAAGCTGGAGAGTTTGATGAAAATAGAGTAAACCGCATTGACAAACTGTTGGAGTTGGCGACGAAATATGGAATCAAGATCAAATTTTGTTTGGAAAATTTCAGAAAACTAACAGGATATTCAGCCCCGTTTTCTTCGTCAGTGGCTTTTGATAAACCGATCTATTCTTTTGATAACCGAGGACCATTGGGCAATATGGATGATTTTTTCAAAACACAGCAGGGGAAAGATTTATATATAGACAGGGTCGCCTTTTTAGCCTCTAAATATGCGAATAATCCGACTATTATGGGGTGGGAATTGTGGAATGAAATCAATTCTGTAAGTTTTTCCGAAGGAATAGCAGGGGAGCTGGAATGGACAAGAGAAATGCTGCCTATCGTTAAATCTTATTTTCCGCATCATTTGGTTATGCAAAGTTTGGGGAGTTTTGATAATGAGAAATATCAGGAGTGGTATATAGATTTTTCTTCTCTTTCGAATAATGAGATAGCCCAGGTTCATCGTTATTTGGATCCGGGAGCCACTTGGGACATTTGTCAGGCCCCTATGGATTCTTTGGCAAGTCAGGCGGTCGTTTTATTACGTAATATGGTTGTTGATAAACCTGTTATACTCTCGGAAGTGGGTGCGGTTGAGGCACATCATTCCGGACCATCCAAGTTATATGAATCGGATACGTTAGGCGTTTTGTTACATGATTTGATTTTTGCCCCTTTTTTTTCAGGTGCTGCTGCTCCTGGACAAAGTTGGCACTGGCAATATTATATAGAAAAGAATAATTTATGGTGGCACTTCGGACGTTTTAGTCATGCGACGGCAAATATAAATCCGATAACAGAGCAGTATCGGCCTGTGTTTTTTATGTATGATCAGGTTCGTTTTTATTGTTTGAAAGGTAATACGCATACTTTAGTTTGGTGCCGAGATGCTTTAAGTAATTGGCATACTGAATTGATCGGAAATCAATTGCCGGATAGCAGGACGGTAAAACTACCACTACAATTTTTAAGTAATAAAGTCTCGGATGTTGAACAATATGATCCTTGGAGCGATGTGAGAAAAGTTGCCCATGTCGTGGATGATACTCTGGATATCACTTTCAGACGTTCGGTTATATTGCGTTTTAATAATGAAAATCATTGATTTTATATGGAATCTATGTCTAATAGCTAAATGAAAAAAGTATGGTAAGAAAGAGCGTTTTTAAGTATAGATGTATTTTTATATGGTGTTGTTTATGTTGTGTTTCGATAGTGAAAGCACAGGTAAGAGATTTGGAGTCTCCATATTATATTTATCCGAGGCAGGCAGAGCAGCATATCGATTTATCTCAAAATTGGGAGTTGAGTTCGGAAGAAATCCCTGTTGAAAACTTAGCAAAACTTAAAGAGAATAACTGGTTTTCAGTGGCATATCCGACTTCTGTTCAGATGGCTAATTATAAAGCGGGCATATTGGGAGACCCTTATAAGCATTTGAATGCAAGGGAACATGAAAAGTTAGAACAGAAAGTTTGGTATTACAAAAAACATTTTGTAATACCTCAAAAACGGAAGGGGTACTCTTGTATATTGAATTTTGATGGTATTGACTATTTTGCGAAGGTCTGGTTAAATGGCATAGAACTAGGCAAGCATCGAGGTATATTTGGGGGACCCGTCATAGATGTAAGTGAAAATTTAAATTATGGAGGGGATAATGAACTGATTGTAGAAGTCATATCTGCCAATTATGGGAAAACATCGTTTAATCCGAATCGACCGGGAAATATCGTAAAAGGTTGGTTCCTGATGGGAGGAAGTGCAATGGAACCTTTTTTCAATTTAGGCTTATGGAGAAACGTTCGTCTGGAATTCGTTCCTGAATATCATTTGGAACGTCCTTTCCTTTTTACAGAAAAGATAGAAAACAATCAGGCTACAATTGGTTTTAGCGTTGAACTGTTTGCTGGGAAAAACACATTGAATTATCAGTTACATCCCTGGAATAATTGTCAGATATCGAATTATGGAAAGCCCTCTAGTGCTCCACAGAATAAACGGGTAAAAGATAAGTTGACAGTAGTACTCGACTTAATAGATAAGGGACAAATCGTATTCTCAAAAGAATTTTTACCAGAGGTGATTGAAGGGAGATGTTGGATGGATGAGCACTTTATTATCGATAATCCCAAACTTTGGTATCCGAATGGTTTAGGTAACCCGGATTATTATCAGGCAAAAATAACATTAAAAGTAAATAATCAATTGACTGATTGCATTCAGTTTGATTTTGGTATTCGAACAATAGAGCAAGTTCGGAGTGCCGGTATTCGGACAAGTGACAGATGGCAAGATTGGCAGTTCGTTGTAAACGGGAAAAAGTTTTTTGTGAAAGGTGTCAACTGGATGCCTGTTGATGCCCTCTACGATTTAACTGTGGAGAAGTATGATTGGGCTGTGAAAATGGCACGAAATATGGGAATTCAGATGTTTCGGATTTGGGGTAGTGGGTTGTTAGAGAGCGATGCTTTTTATGATGCATGTAATAAATATGGTATAATGGTTTGGCAGGATTTTAATATTGCCAATTTTGATACGCCCGAATGGCCGCAGGAAGTTTGGGAGGCGCAGGTTTGCCAAAATATTTTCCGGTTGAGAAATCAACCCTCTTTGGCTGTTTGGTGTGGTGGAAATGAATTTAATCCGTATTCTTATGGAAATGCGGCTTCTATGGGTATTTTGGAGCGTAATTTAGCTATATTTGATCCGACAAGGTGTTTTCTGCGTACTTCTCCGGATGCTGGTTCTATGCATTCTTATCCGGATTTTGATCCTGCATGGTATAAAGGTTTTGAGTTGATACCCTATGTCGCTGAGACTGGCGTACATTGTATAACGGACCCTGCAAATATAAAACAAGTGGTTTCTCCGGGTGAGTTGGTTGATTTGGGAGGAATGTACGATAAGAATTTTGTGTTGGAGCATCCTGAATTTGTGGAACATTTTGCTGAATATAATCCTTCTCGTGTACCTCGTATGTTAAGTCGTGCTTCCCATATTGATAATATGGCTAAACCGACGTTAGAAACAATTGCAGAAGCGACTCAGATTGGTGCTGGTGAATTTTATCAGGTTATGTCAGAAGGTATTCAAAGCAATTATCCGGTTACAACAGGGCTGATGCCTTGGGTCTATAAACGTCCTTGGCCAGTAGTTGCTGCAATTAATTTGGTCGATGGTATGGGGCAGCCTTCTGCTACTTATTATTTTCTAAAAAGGACGTACGAACCGACTCATGTTTTGTTGAATATCAAGCACCTGTTGTGGGCACCTGGAGAAGCTTTTCCGATTTCCATAAATGTTTTAAATGGGGTGGACCGACCTAGTTTTAAAGGAGTGGTACAGGTGAAAATATTGGATGACTCTTTTAGAGAAGTTTGGCAAGCTTCGGAAAATGTTAATGTTCCGGAAGGCACATCGGTTTTAAAAGAAGAGATAGGGACATATGCTATTCCTCATACATATAGAGAAAAGTACTTTTTTGTTATTGTTTCTTTGACTGATGAGTATGGGAAAGTGATTTCTCATGCTGAGTATTGGCCTCGTACCATCAAGTTAATGGAGGATGAGGCCTATTATCAGAAGTTTGTCTCAGAACCTATTGAATGGCCAACTATGGAGAATGGTCCTTGGTTAAAGCCGACCGTGGCTAAACATAAAACTTCTGTTGGGTTTAAAGAGGTAAAGTTGATGAAAAAGAATGGGAACAAAGGAAGGTTACATGTAGTAGTGACGAACAAAGGAAGATTGCCTTCTTTTATGACTAATTTGAATATAGAAGATGTTTCCCGCTCTTTTTATGCGAATGATAATTTTTTCTGGTTGGCTCCTGGTGAAACGAAAAGTATCGAGATAGATTTTGAACTGAGAGAAAGACAAGTGGCAAGTTCTATGAAGTTGGTTCTTAATTCTTGGAATGCTAAAACACAGAGCCGGATGGTGAAATTGGTTGATTAGTTGGGGAAAATATGGAGAGCTCGTG
>ENA-UEPD01001718-UEPD01001718.1-human-gut-metagenome-genome-assembly--contig:-NODE-1718-length-11099-cov-9.536110_pt1 | contig 11099 bp, 7 predicted proteins | sample MGYA00242895_ERZ507906 | MGnify/ENA primary metagenome ERZ507906 (study PRJEB26167, sample SAMN06115416) | human gut metagenome | host: Homo sapiens | place: China:Guizhou | collected 2015-03-03... | reverse complement strand
TATAGTAATTTTGTAACCAGTTATGGATGGAGCTCTTTTCAATTAGAATACGGCGCACTTTTCAATTAGTATCTACAGTCATAGAATCTTTGTCAAAAGAATTTGGAACAAGTTTATCTGCTACTCTTTTCAAATTTGTTGAAATTGGCAATTATCCAATAATGGTAGTTTATTCAGAAAATAACAAAATCAAATACCATTGGTGTTCTCACGATTTTCCTTATAAATATTTTAAAGAACATTCTTCTAAAAAATTGCCGCCACTTACAGTAGCTGGTGACTATTTCATTAATGGAATCACATGTGAGGATGCTGAAATTGTCAATGCAAACGATTGGTTTAGCTCATATGAAGATATTCGAGGTGTTAAACTTTTTGAGAAATGTATTTATCCTACTTATAATAATGTAGTAATTAGTATTATTTGGCAATAAGAAAGTGTACTAAAACTTCCCTTTTAACAAAATCACCTTCGCTACAACGATCTGTGGCAAAGGTGATTTTTAGTCTATGAAAGTTTTGACATCCCCTTACTATGCTATGTATAATAAGGGGATGTGTTATATCTTAAAAAAATTAAACCCTAATAAGAAATCTCATAAAATATTGTATTACAATGCACTATGTCTGAATGTTTGGATTTCATTTTTATTTGGATAATGGCACAAATCCAAACTTTCGGATTTATCGCACAATTTCAAGAACCTGATGTTCAACACACGCCATGCGAGGGTTTCCGGCCTGGGCAATCCCGAGGGAAGCATGAAGGCCATGAACATGCTTTTCGCCATCCGTACCATCCAGGAGCGTACGGGCAGGGATTTGGGGGCCACTTTCCTCTCCGGCACGACCATCTCCAACAGCCTGACCGAACTCTATCTCCTTTTCAAATATCTCCGTCCGAAGGAAATGGAGCGGCAGGGGATTACCTGCTTTGACGGTTGGGCCGCAGTCTATGCGAAGAAAAGCACGGACTTTGAATTTTCAGTGACCAACCAGGTGGTGCAGAAAGAGCGTTTCCGCTATTTTATCAAGGTGCCGGAACTCGCCAATTTCTATGCGGAGATAACCGATTACAAGACCGCTGAAGACGTGGGGGTTGACAGGCCGGAACTCAACGAACAACTGTATCATATACCGCCTACTCCCCAGCAGGAGATTTTCATCCGGAAACTGATAAAGTTCGCCGAAACCGGGGATGCGACCTACATAGACAGGGAGCCTCTGTCCGAGGCGGAGGAGAAGGCACAGATGCTGATCGCCACCAACTACTCGAACAAGATGTCGCTTGACATGCGGCTGATAGACCAGCAGTACGGCGACAGTCCGGGAAACAAGGCGTCCCACTGCGCGGCCAAGATTGCGGAGTATTACTACAAATATCTTGACCAGAAAGGCACACAGTTCGTATTCTCGGACCTGAGCACTTACAAGCCGGACCAGTGGAACATCTACAGCGAAATAAGGCGCAAGCTCGTGGAAGACCACAATATCCCGGAGAAACAGATAAGGTTCATCCAGGAGGCGAACAGCGACAACGCACGCAAGGAACTGTTCAGGGACATGAACTCGGGCCGCATCCGTTTCCTTTTCGGTTCCACACAGAAACTGGGTACGGGTGTCAATGCGCAGGAACGTGCCGTGGCCATCCATCATCTGGACATACCCTGAAGGCCGTCCGACCTGGAGCAGCGCAACGGACGTGCGGTGAGAAAAGGCAATATCATCGCCAAGCAGTACGCCGGCAACAAGGTGGACTGCTATATCTATGCGGTGGAGAAGTCACTGGACAGCTACAAGTTCAACCTGCTGCAAAACAAGCAGGTGTTCATCAACCAGCTCAAAAGCCGCAATCTGGCCGCCCGTACCATTGACGAGGGGGCGATTGACGAAAACGGAGGCGGCAGTTTCAGCGAATACGTGGCCATCCTTTCAGGCAACGACGACCTGCTGGAAAAGGCGAAGCTGGACAAGAAACTGGCGGTCCTCGAAAGCGAGAGGCAGGCATTCCACCGTAACAAGGGAAACGCGAAAGGCAAGCTGAATGAAAGGACTTCGGGAATAGAAAAAAACAATGCCTTTATCGGGCGTTTCACCAGGGACTGGGAATATTTCAACAAGGTGGCCCCCGCAGATGCGAAAACCGGACTCCGTCCCAATCCCCTGAAACTGGACGGTGTGGACTCGGACAACGTGGAGATACTCGGCAACCGGCTTGCTGCAATCAACCGGAATGCCCGGACGGAGGATGACTATATGAAAATCGGGACCCTGTTCGATTTCCGCATCCTTGTCCGTACCGAAAGGACCTGTGAGGGGGACATGCAGGCTTTGCAGAACAAGTTCATGGTCGAGGGGCTGGACGGCATCAAATATACCTACAACAACGGTTATATTGCCAAAGACCCGAAACTGGCCGTCATGAACTTCATCAATGCGCTGGAACGCATTCCCGCCATGATAGAGAAACGGGAGCAGGAGAACGCGGAGCTGTCGAAGGACATCCCGGTCCTTCAGGAGATTGTGGCGGCTTCATGGCCCAAGGATGCGGAAATCAAGCGGCTGAATGAGGAACTTGCCACGCTGAACCGGAAAATACAGCTTACCATAAAACCGGCAGGCGGGCATGAAAGCGGAACGGATGACGGAACGGAAATGAAAGGACAGAAAGAGACAGGCGAAAGTGACGATACACCGGACCTGCCACGGAAGGCAAGGCATGTACCCTCAATGGAAATTGCCGTCCCGTCAAACGGACTGAAAAAAATATCCTAAGTTTGCCGTAAAGAGCCGCTTTTCAGGAAATGACAAAGGTATGGCCGGCACCCGGATAAATCCGGTCTGCCGGCCATACTCTTATCTGTAATGGGAAGAAGGGCACTCCGTCATTCCTCTTCCTCAAAGGAAAGGCTCTCCACCTGTCTGTTAATAACCTTCCAGTCAATGGAATCCTTAAGATTGATTATATCCACAATCGAATAATGCCTGGTCCCGTTCTCCTCTTCCGCAAAACGCAGACGCCCGCTCAGACGCTGTTTCTCAATCTCTGCCGGGTCGAGGTTTATCAGTTCACAAACCTCATCGGGCAGCATGGAGAGCTCGACACTGTTGTCCTCGCAGATATGTTGCAGCACGGCCAGCATGTTGAGGGACTTCTTGTAACTTCTCACGAGTGCGGCGAACGAGCCGCTTTCAACCTTAATCATCTTTTTCATAACCTTTTATTTTTAGAGTGTTCTTCTTTTTCCAGCAGCATGGCACGCAGCACGTCCGAACGGCGGTAGTAAATCTTCCCCTTGTCACGGTGAAAAGGCAACGAACCGTCATTACGACGTCTTAAAAGTGTCCTGTCGGACATCTTGGTAAGCAGGCGCACGCCTTTTGAATCCAGTATCTCGCTGTCGGGCAAGTTATGTATGGCAGGAGCTAATAACTTCTCAATGTTGGTTACTTTGGCGAGTATGGCACTGAGCATGTGCGTCATCTGCCCACCCGGTGCAGTTCTTCTGTTATTCATAATGACCTTGTTTTTATTGTTACGGTGCAATATTACGGAGATATTATAAGGCCGTTGGTTACTCAACCGTTGAGCAACCGCCAAAAAAAGACAGGAAACGACAAGTCGGGACAAAAAATAGCCGGGAGGCACTGTTCCCGGCTATTTTACGACAAGCAAGCATCAATAGGTACACATTTTACCATTAACGCTTTAACAATCAGAATAATACAAAAAATAAACAAGAAAATATTTTGTTATATTCCAAATTTTGCCTATTTTTGTATGTGAGTTATTTGAAACTATGCAAAGCAGTGTAACCCGAAGCAGAACTTCCATATCCAAATCGTTACCTGCATCTTTTACACTCTCTATATTTGTCTTATCTTCAAAGAGTTACATCGAAATATTTTGTTTTACACCGGGAAACTTTAGTTTCTGCAGTTTGGAACTAAAGTTTCTTCAGCTTACAAATTATTAGATAATTCAGTTTCTTTCGAAGACGTGTCTTTTTCTATAAGGCATAAAATTGTTCCTACTGTTTGATAATTCTCGTATTGACCTTCAATCCGTTTTTATCTTTGGAGAAAGACGATATATAGTTACACTCCTTTAATAATGATAAAAGGCTTCGGTTCAGTTCTGTGTCGGGTATAATTGGGTGTTTTCCGTTCTCCTTCATCTTGCTGTAGGGTAATGGCAACAATGCCAATAGCTCATCAATCACATCATGGTTATCCTGGTTTTGTCTGATAGTATGATAAATGACTGTTATTGCTTTCTCTAATACGGATGCCTTGACAAGAACCTTTTTCAGCAGGTCATAATCTATTTCTGTTTCATAATCTGTTAATATTTCACAGATAATATTGGCGAGTTTCTGACTGACATCTATGGAAGTTGCTTTCAGTTGTTGGAGCACAACTGATTTTTCTTTGCCGGATAACTTGTAGCTACCAAGCAAACAGAGAGCCAGGTCTTTGTTATAAGCTATTTTATCTTTGTCCTTTAAAAACTCATTTTTATGATGCAACAGAAAATTGCCATAGAGTATATCACTATGACGGCTGAGGTATCGGATATTATCCTCCGTATACTCAATGCTATTCTGATCTATTAAATAGCTGATTCGCTCATCTTCCAAATTTAAAAGTTCCTCATTCAGATCCATTTTACACAGGAAGGCTGAGAATATCTGCTTGTAGGAATTAATACTAATCCGGTTACTACCCATAATATTATTAAATAGCGAATGCTTATGTGGCTCACTTCCTGCAAATCTTCTTGTTCCCAGTATTTCCGCATGTTTATCTAAATATGCCCATAAGACATCGTCTATATTACAGTCGTTTTGTACATAGTAATTGGTTATATTATCCCAGTTAGGTACTAGTAAATCCAGTCCAAATGCTAAACCTTTCATGTCATCTTTCACCTTAGATACATCATTGATAGGATTAATATGGGTCTTGAGATATTTCTGTTTAACCTCCATTTTAACCTCCTTGTTATTTAAAATCTCCAGCATGGATTCTTCATCTTCATCGCATATATTCTGGAAGACATTTTGAATGCATTCTTCCATATTTTCTTGTATCCTTTCAATGACGTCTTTCCGTCCGACTCTTTTGATGCGCGTTAGGGTGATATTGTTTTCATTTGCACCTGCTCTATCGCTGATATGATTCAGTAATAAGCTTATGTTGTGTCTCGTCAAAGTATAGCTGTCACCTTTAATAATAAGTTCCAACAAGGGTTTGGAAGTATTTGTCAATTCCTCATAACAGCATACACTGGCAATAAAGTTGATTTTCTTATCGTCAAAGCAATCGTATCTGTTTGCTAAGTAATCATAATTATCTTTCAACCATGTTTTTTGAAACCCACCTATATGGCTGTTCTCACAAAACTTTAACCATGCTTCGATCAGAATGTCTCTGTACTCACAGTTCAATACCGAAGTCCAGCTATCATTGACGTTCCAATTGATATAGTGATTAAACACATTATAATTTTGTTTTCCCTCTTTGTAATATTGGGCCAGAAAATCCATTTTAGCTACGGGTTGTTCCAATCGTGCCATGAATAGAAGGAACCGTTCTCGTTCGATGTTCGTATGTTTGCCCAAATAATCCAACAGATTAATATTAAGCACGCTATCACTGAGATAAGCATAGGTTGGTAATTGTGCAACAAAACTTTGTATCTTGTCTATCTTGGCATTATATTCGGGACTTTTGTCCAGCTTCATGGCTATAAGCAGAAGACGGTCATTCTGAGAAATCGTGTTCGGATAGAAATAAGAAATGTAGTCATAATAGTCTTCATCAATATAACCACGCCGGATAAAGAGATCCATCATTGGAGCCAATTTGATTTTCTGGAAAGCTTCGCATTCATTCATCTTAAACTGCATAAACAGTTGCTTCAAAGAAAAACTGCTGATACGATATTCTTCCTTTTTCAGTTCCTCCTCTTCCCTGGCTAAATCTTTGTCTTTTGTTGTAATAGCGGCTAACCGTTGGGCATAAGATGTTTTTGGATCAATCTTTTTCTCTATTTCGCTAAAGCGGATGTTTGTATGGGATGTATAAATACTATATGAATTAAAATATTTGTATTCTATTCTCTCTTTTTGGATGAGCTCATTAAATAAATCCTCATCCTTCCATATAGCACTCGTTTCATAATAGTTATCATTAATCTTTATAGAAATTAGATTGCCGTTGATATGGGTAACATATCCGTTTACATAAATCATTCGCAATTCACCTGCCTTCAGGTGTCGGTTCCTTTCCTTTGTTTCGCGACGTTTGGCCATCTCCTCCTTCCGTTTGTTCAATATCTGGAGCGCAAACTTGGTGAGTTCCTGTTTGGTTTCATGACATACGCATTGATAAACCTTTCCACGTCTGTTGTGTAGTGCTGAGAAATCATCAGGATAATAGTTCTTATACACAATCATGGCCAGTAGTTTTGAGTGGCTTAATTCCGTACCGTTGACAAAAAGCCGCTTGTGGTATTGGTGATACTCGTTTGCAATATTCTTCAACAAGCGCATATCATCTATGAAAAAGGCTATATCTTCCAAATCATCAGCTTTGATCTCCTCCTTATGCCCTCTCTTTTCCAATTCTTCTTTCAGTTTGTCTTTCGAGTTGGAAGGGTTGATAACCGGAATGACAGTGGTTATATAATCAAAGAACTTTGTCCGGGAGGAATCCTTGAACATATCATCTTTCACTGCATAGATGAATTTTATCTTTCGTCCTACGACAGCCGAATTGTTTAGTAAGAAGTTGAGTTCCCTCAATTTCAGAAAGATATCGGGGGTATCAAAGCGATCTAGGTCCTCAATGACCACTACGTCATAATCAGTTGCCTGGAAGAAATACAGAATCTCGTCTAGATGGCGGTTGAAAATGGAGTTTTCGTCTTTAATCTCAATCTCGCCGTCTTTAAAGTTGAGCTTATTCAGTTTGGTACTGCCATATATCCGGATAACATATTGTGCTATTGTATATAAGACAAATAACAGATATAGCAGAGCCACAATATCCCCTATTAGGTTAAAAACAAATCCTTGACTGAAAACACGATAAAACGAGTCAATTCTCATCCAACTAGGTTCGAAAAGGATTGCAAATGCAAGAATCGTTCCGATAAAACCACATGCTAATTTCGATATATGTTTTGGGGTAATGTGTGTGATCCGTTTGAAGCGTGAATTGGGTAGAGTATCAATCGTTTCTCGGTAAATTAATTGCTGGAGAATGCTGTATTCTATTCTTCGGTTCAGTATTTCTTTATAGTTTTCATTATCCCGGTCATCGAAGTTATCTTTACCTGTAGATTTTTCACTGGTTTGGTTATCCAGAAGTTCTTGTTGGTCTTCCGTTTCTTCATCCTTTGTTTTTTGATGTTTGTCGTCATCCAATGTTGCTAAGGATATGGGCAGATAGTTCCATTTTTCATCTTTCAAATACATCAGAGTGTGTAATACAGAACTTTTTCCTGACCCATAAGGACCGGTCAGGGCAATATTCAAAACATCCTCAGCCTTGAGTGCTTCCCGTAAATCACGGACAGACTCATAAGCGGACTCATTCTCCTTCAGCAAGGTCGGAGTTAAGGATTCTTGAAATTGTGATACCTGCTCAATTTGCGCCGAAGGCACTTGAGTGGATTCTTGTGTATTCTCCATAATGTTTTCTCAATAAAAATTATATAATTCTATATAATTCAATACTTCGCCCATTTTGTTTTTATAAGTAAAGGCTGTCCATTTATTCTGTGTTAAAATCAGTTCTTTAATATAGATATTAATTCTTTATGCAAATATAAAGTTTAAAATAGTGACAAACAAATGAATCTGCTGAATATATCATCTGGATAACCACTTATTTAATAAAAGAATATTCTAATTTTCAATCATTTTAGTAACTTCATATAGTGATAATCATTATTGGTTCGTATTTTATTCGTTTGTTCAACTATTTGCGGACATGAAGATTTTGGATGTCTTAAGATTGATTTTGAGCAAACATAATCCTCATTTTTATCGTTATAGCCTATGAATTAAGTAGGTATAATATGAAAAGATTATTATTTGTTTTGACTTTTATGTCTCTCACTTTTCCTGTTATATGGGGACAAACTAAGATACAGAAGTATGCAGGGACGGCCATGCCCTATCCTAATAGGACAGACTCGTCCATTACTTTTCGGGATGGTATGACCCCATTTTATATAAATCATCTGGGAAGACATGGAGCCCGCTTCCCAACTTCAAGAAAAGCCCTAGACAAAGTGGAGAAGGTATTGGTATCAGCCCAACAAGAGAATGGACTGACCTCAGAAGGCATGGCTTTACTCTCTATGATACGACGTTTATCCAGATTATTTGACGGTCAATGGGGAAAATTGTCAAAGTTGGGCGAGACGGAACAAGAAGGAATTGCCGGACGTATGATAAGGAACTATCCTCAACTATTCAGCAATTCTGCCAAGATTGAAGCAATAGCAACCTATGTTCCCCGCAGCATAAATAGTATGGACGCTTTTCTTTCTTGCATGATAAGGCATAATCCAGCTTTACAGGTACAGCGAAGTGAAGGAAAACAATATAATCATATCCTTCGTTTTTTTGATCTGAATAAATCTTATGTCAATTATAAAGAGAAAGGTGACTGGCTTCCTATATACAAAGCTTTTGTACACAAGAAAATATCTCCAGTTCCTATAATGAAGAAGTTTCTTCTTAATCCGGAACAATATCTGGATAAAGAGGCAGAGGAATTTGTCATGGCTTTATTTTCTGTTGCGGCTATTCTTCCTGATACAAGCATCCCATTAAATTTGGAAGACCTTTTTACACTTGATGAATGGCATCGTTATTGGCAAACCCAGAATTTGCGACAATATATGAGTAAGAGCTCTGCACCTGTCGGTAAGATGTTACCGGTTGCAATCGCTTGGCCTTTGCTTTCTGAATTCATTCGTTCTGCTCAAGAGGTGATAAGTGGGAAATCCGATTATCAGGCTAACTTTCGTTTTGCTCATGCAGAAACAGTTATACCTTTTGTGTCGTTGATGGGCATAGAAAAAACTGATGTACAGGTTTGCCGGCCCGATTCCGTTTCAGTCTATTGGAAGGATTATGAAATATCTCCAATGGCCGCTAATGTACAGTGGCTTTTCTATCGTGACAGAGACCAAAGAATTTGGGTTAAGATTCTGTTAAATGAAGAAGCAGCAGCGCTTCCTATATCAACCTCTTGTTTCCCATATTACTCTTGGGAAAAAACTCGTATATTCTTTAATCAGCGAATCGAAATGGCTAAAAAAACACTTTCAGTTTTCAATGAATAGAATAAGCCATTTTTTAGTTTTGATTATATTTGAAAAAAACATTTTTTCTATTTACCAATGAATGACAGATACATAGATAGTGGTGGTTACAGTTAAATAAGGTTGCCTAGGTGAGGTATAAATTGATGTAAGAATGAGGTTAAAGCTAAAAATAAGTATTATACTTACCCTAATATGTACCATGAGCCAATTTTATAACGCCTATCTTTAAATACAATAATCGAATCACATAAAATTCTCTTAAGGTTTCAACGGTAAGCGGTGAGGCAGACGGATGTGTTATCTTATGTTTGTGTAGTAAGTCAATCTGTTCCCATCACTTCTTCCCAAACTGAAAATGTAGTAAATGACCATTTTAATATAACTTGTGGATGAAATAGTGTATTCTTCTAAAACACAAGGACAATAATAATTTCATGATTGTAGAATATCTTCCAACTTGTAAAAGTAATAACAGTACATTGTTGAGTTGTCATAGGGGTGAGTGTTTCACTTTTGTATATCACTCTGATGACAATTTGGAATACCTGAGCTATCACTCCGAACAGCACCACCAACTCCATTTCTGACATCCATACATTACCCTTCGGGATATTCACTCTGCCGTTTTCTCTGATTGTTATAATTGTTCGTTCCATGAGTAATATAGCCACTGAGATTTCAGTAGATGACTGGTTAAGTCTGTTGCCAAACGTTATCAAATCCAGGTCTATTTTTCAGATGGTTATCATAACATACTTCTATGCAGTGATAATTTCGTATGCCGCAATACTCGGCTTATACTCTCAACGAGAATACGCCTACTGGGAGTAAGGGTCGCAAATCCATGACGTGCGCAATAAGACATTACTGCCCATGCGTGACCGGGCAATGTCCTTAAGTTTCGACAGAAAATTATGGATGCGGTGTTACAGGTACAGACAGATCTTGTCACGAAAGAGCACCTGAAGCTTACCATGACGAGAGCAACCTCATCCGTCAGCTTCGCCCTGCGCAATGACGCTGAAAACAAAGAGAGGATTTTCCGTACCTTGAAACAGACAAACAGAAAATGAAAGGTTACCACCGAACTGCTCGGAATCGAACGTACAACACTGTATAGCAAACTGGAAGAAGTATGGATTGAAGTATAAATTCCAGCAATAATAGTCGGTAATTCACTAAGAATTGATATTACGCTTAAACCGGATTTATTTGGTGATGGCAAAAAGACCTCCACGTAAAAAACACAGGACGGGGTGATGTGCTTCTGATTTTTATTCGTAATTTTGTACTAAAGAGAGTGATATTGACAGCAATGCACAACAAAGCCCAGAAACGATTGCCAATCTGTTACTCTATTTAACCCTTCTTTCAAACTTCCTAAGACAAAGAAGATTAAAAAAAATCTTCCAGAAATACAACGAAAAGGTTTAGTATTGAAGAAGGTAAAAACAACAAACAAATCGTTATTATTTTACAATTTATGGTTACAATATATTTGGATAAACAAGTTTTCAGTCATCTATTTAATGCAAAAGAAGAAAAGTATTCTCTTTTGCGTGAAAAGATATTATCTCACAAAGATGAGTTTATTTTCTTCTACTCAAATGCTCATTTATTTGATTTGCAAGATGATAAAACGGATATTAAATATACTGAAATGGAATATATGCAATCGATAGTAAGTGGATATCATTTAATATACGAAAACCATAAACAGGAAGTTATAAAGCAATCCCCACGCAATGCT
>ENA-UEPD01001716-UEPD01001716.1-human-gut-metagenome-genome-assembly--contig:-NODE-1716-length-11110-cov-4.985589_pt1 | contig 11110 bp, 7 predicted proteins | sample MGYA00242895_ERZ507906 | MGnify/ENA primary metagenome ERZ507906 (study PRJEB26167, sample SAMN06115416) | human gut metagenome | host: Homo sapiens | place: China:Guizhou | collected 2015-03-03... | reverse complement strand
GATTCTCATTGAAGGCTACTGCCTTGGCAGCGATGACGTGCTCCAGCGGACCACCCTGCTGACCTGGGAATACGGCAGAATTCAAGAGCATGCTCATCTTCTTAACCTCGCCCTTCTTGGTAGTCAAACCCCATGGGTTGTCAAAATCTTTGCCCATCAGAATGATACCGCCACGAGGACCGCGGAGTGTCTTGTGAGTAGTAGAAGTAACGATGTGCGCATACTTCAATGGGTTGTCGAGCAGACCGGCTGCAATCAGACCTGCAGGGTGAGCCATATCAATCATGAGGAGAGCGCCTACCTCATCGGCAATCTTGCGCATGCGGGCATAATCCCACTCGCGGCTGTAAGCGCTACCACCACCGATAATCAGTTTTGGTTTGTGCTCAAGAGCCAGCTTCTCCATCTCGTCGTAGTCTACACGGCCTGTTTCCTTGTTCAGGTTGTAACCGATAGGGTTGTAGAGAATACCGGATGTATTGACGTGGCTACCATGAGAGAGGTGGCCGCCGTGGTCGAGGTTCAAGCCCATGAAGGTATCACCTGGCTTCAATACGGCAAGCAGAACAGCAGCGTTAGCCTGAGCACCAGAGTGAGGCTGTACGTTGGCATACTCAGCACCGAACACCTTCTTTACACGCTCGATGGCGAGGTTCTCTACGATGTCAACTACCTGGCATCCGCCATAATAACGTTTGCCTGGCAGACCCTCGGCATACTTGTTAGTAAGGTAAGAACCCATAGCGTTCATCACCTCGTCACTCACGAAATTCTCAGAAGCGATAAGCTCCATACCTTTCAGCTGGCGCTGATGTTCTCTTTCGATTAAGTCGAAAATCTCTTGATCTTTTACCATTTCCCTTTACTTTTTATGGTTGATGTTTAATGAAATCGGATGCAAAAATAAGCAATATCTCTCAAACTACCAAATAAATCATAACATTTTGAGTGATATTGCTTACTTTTTGTTATAAACTACCTGTTTTTATTACTTGCAGAGCTCTACTTTGCCCAATTGCTGCTCTTTGTCGCAGTAGTGGCAACGTACGATACCGAGCACTTTGTCTACGGTATGGAAGAGGGTCTGCATAGGCTCGTTGTTGGTGATGCACTTAGGGTTGTTGCACTTTACGATGCCCTTCAGCGTATCAGGAGTCTTGACGGTCTTCTTCTCTACGATTTCGTAGTCTTTGATGATACTCAGTCCGATGTTAGGCGCAACGACAGAGAGTCGGTTGATTTCCTCATCGGTAAAATACTTGTTGGCAACCTTGATGATGCCCTTCTTGCCAATCTTCTTGCTTGGCAGGTTGTAGCCGATAGTAACAGGAGTCTCCATCTTCTCCAACTGGAGCAGATTTACTACCTGATAGGTCTTTTCGGCTGGTATATGGTCGATTACGGTACCGTTCTCGATAGCCGCAACCACTAATTGACTTTTATTGTTTCCCATCTCTTTTTTTTTTAATGTTGAGTGTTGAGTGTTGAATGTTGAGTGTTGAATGTTGAGTGTTGAGTGTTGAATGTTGAGTGTTGAATGTTGAGTGTTGAATGTTGAGTGAGGCTTGCGCCCTTGAGGCCCATGTTAAGTGTCCGTTAGGCAACTCAACATTCAACATTCAACATTCAACATTATTCAATATTCAACATTCAACATTATTCAATTATGCTTTTATCGTTCTTCACATCATCGAGCGAGATGCCGAGGCAGTGGCAGAAGATAGCCTCACGTGCATAGAGACCGTTCTGAGCCTGCTGGATATAGTATGCATGTGGATCATCATCTACATCGTAAGCAATCTCGTTCACGCGTGGCAGCGGATGCATGATCTTCATGTTTTCCTTCGCCTTGCAGAGCATGTCGCGCTTAAGGATATACACGTTCTTTACGCGCTCATACTCCATCAGGTCGCTGAAACGCTCCTTCTGTACACGTGTCATGTAGAGGATGTCGGCACCTGCAATCACATCTTCGTTAAAGTCCTCGTGCTCAACATATTTGATGTTGTGCTCCTTGCAGTAGAGTTTATACTCTTCTGGCATGGCGAGTTCCTTAGGTGCGATGAAATGGAAAGTAGGATTGAAGTGGCGCATAGCTGTGATAAGTGAGTGAACGGTGCGGCCATATTTGAGGTCACCCACAAGATAGATGTTCAAGTTCTCCAGGGTACCCTGGGTCTTGTAGATAGAGTAGAGGTCGAGCAGGCACTGTGAAGGGTGCATGTGAGCGCCGTCGCCTGCATTTACGATAGGCACTGGTGCTACCTCGCTGGCATACTGGGCTGCTCCCTCGATGAAATGGCGCATGGCGATTACATCGGCATAGTTGCTTACCATCAGGATGGTATCCTTGAGGGTCTCACCCTTGGTGGTACTGGATGTCTTGGCATCAGAGAAACCAATGACACGGGCACCAAGACGGTTGGCAGCGGTTTGGAAACTGAGTTGGGTACGAGTAGATGGCTCGAAGAAAAGGGTCGCTACGACCTTTCCCTTCAACAACTCCCTGTTCGGGTGCTTTTCGAACTCTTGCGCCATTTCCAGGAGGTACATGATTTTCTCCTTGGAAAGGTCAGCAATGGTCACAAAATTATGTTTTTCCATTTGAAATTTGATTGAATGTTCTAAAATCGCCCACAAAGTTACATAAAAAATCTGATTTATGTGTGATAAGTCAAAACTTTTATGTAATTTTGCACAAATATTTAAAGAAATAGTGATGAGAAAGCGATTTATACATATTTTATGGGCTGTTTTCGGCACCGGAATACTCATGGTAATTCTTGCCTTTGTTGCCATCTGGTTTGGAATGATTGGCTACATGCCCGACATCGAGGATCTGCAGAATCCTATCAACAGATTTGCCACCCAGGTTTACTCTGCCGATGGCAAGGTGCTTGGTACGTGGAACCTGAACAAGGAGAACCGTATCGTGATTCCTTACAAGAAAATGTCACCTTATTTAATAAAGGCACTGGTGGCTACTGAGGATGAGCGATTCTATGAGCATTCAGGTATCGACTTCCGTGCACTGGGACGTGCCATCGTCAAGCGTGGTATCCTGGGACAGACTAATGCGGGTGGTGGAAGTACCATCACGCAGCAGCTCGCCAAGCAGCTTTATTCTGAGAAGGCAGGCAGTACGATGGAACGATTGTTGCAGAAGCCGATAGAGTGGGTGATTGCGGTGAAGCTGGAACGCTATTATACCAAAGAGGAGATTCTGGCTCTCTATCTCAATTACTTCGATTTCCTGCACAATGCTGTAGGAATCAAGACGGCGGCCAATACCTATTTTAATAAGGAACCGAAGAATCTGACCCTCTGTGAGTCGGCAACGCTCATCGGACTGTGCAAGAATCCGTCGCTCTTCAATCCGGTTCGCTATCCGGAGAGAGCGAGGGAGCGCAGAAATGTGGTTCTTTCGCAGATGGTGAAGGCGGGGTATCTGAGCCGGGGCGAGTATAGCCAGTGTGCTGCTGAGCCGCTGACACTCAATTTCCACCTTACCGACCATAAGGATGGGTCGGCTACTTATCTGCGTGAGTTCCTTCGCCAGTATATGATGGCTAAGCGTCCGGAGCGCAGTGATTATCCATCCTGGAACCGTGCCCAGTTTGTGGTGGATTCTATCCAGTGGGAGAATGATCCGCTCTATGGATGGTGCAACAAGAACTATAAGAAGGATGGTTCGCCATATAATGTATACAGTGATGGACTGAAGGTGTTTACAACTATCGATAGCCGTATACAGCAGTATGCGGAAGAGGCTATGTATCAGCATGTAGCCCGCTATCTGCAGCCTCGCTTCAGTGCAGAGATAGCCCGCAAACCAAGCTCGCCATACAGCGATAAGCTGACACCGCAACAGATTAAGAGTATACTGAACCGCAGTATCACCCAGAGTGAGCGTTACCGTACGATGAAGGCTGCGGGATATTCTGAGGATGAAATCAAGGCGGCATTCCGCAAGAAGCAGGAGATGACCGTATTTACCTATCATGGTGATATTGATACGCTGATGAGTCCGCTCGATTCTATCCGTTATTACAAGAGTTTTCTGCGTAGCGGTTTTATGAGCATGGATCCTAAGACGGGTGCTGTGAAGGCGTATGTGGGTGGATTGGATTATACTCATTTCATGTATGATATGGTGAGTCTGGGACGCCGGCAGGTGGGTTCTACCATCAAGCCATTCCTTTACAGTCTGGCGATGTCTAACGGCTTCCAGCCTTGCGATCTGGCGCCTAACCGCCAGCGGACCTATATGGTGGCAGGTCGTCCGTGGACACCTCGCAATGCCAACCATTCACGTGCCGGACAGATGGTACCGCTGAGTTGGGGATTGGCGCAGAGTAGCAACTGGGTGAGTGCTTATCTGATGAGTAAGCTCAATCCGCAGCAGTTCGTACAGATGTTGCGCGACTTCGGCATCAACAGTCCTGATATCCATGCATCCATGAGTCTCTGTCTGGGACCATGTGAGGTAAGTGTCAGCGAGATGGTGAGCGCTTATACCGTATTTGCCAACCACGGCATCCGTACTGCTCCAATGTTTGTGAGCCGTATCGAGGATAATGAAGGTAATACGATTGCTACCTTCCAGCCACGTATGAACGAGGTGATCAGTGCCGATAATGCCATGAAGATGCTCACCATGCTGATGGGCGTTGTGGATAATGGTACGGCAGGAAGACTGCGCTACCGTTATAACCTGGAAGGACAGATTGGCGCCAAGACCGGTACTACCAATAACAACAGCGACGGTTGGTTTATCGGCTTTACTCCACAACTCGTAAGTGGCTGCTGGGTAGGTGGTGAGGAGCGCGATATTCACTTCGATTCCATGAGTATGGGTCAGGGTGCTACCATGGCTTTGCCTATCTGGGCGATATTCATGAAGAAGGTTTATGCCGACCCGTCGCTGGGTATCAGTCCTGCTATCAAGTTCGATTTGCCGGAAGACTACAATCCTTGTTCCCGCAAGGCTGCCGAACAGGATGACTTTGAGGAAGTAGGAGGTGGCAGCATCGACGAAGTTTTCGAATAAAAACCAAGGCATTCGCCATTTTTGCATGTATTTATTTTAAATAGTGCAAAAATGGCGAATGTTATTTGTTTATATGCATTTTTTTTTGTATTTTTGCAGAGTTTTAGAACATGCATAGCCCGAATGATGTTTCTTCGGGTTTTTCAAAATAGAAATAAAATAAAAAATCATTATAATGAACGTTTCATACAAATGGCTTAAAGAATACGTCGATTTCGATTTGACACCACAGGAGACTGCGGACGCGTTGACCTCTTGCGGACTCGAAGTTGACGCTTTGGAAGAAGTTCAGTCTGTCAAGGGCGGACTGAAAGGTCTCTATGTGGGTAAAGTTTTGACATGTGAGGAGCATCCTAATAGTGATCACCTCCATGTTACAACCGTTGACTTGGGTAAGGGCGAACCTCAGCAGATTGTCTGTGGTGCTCCTAACGTTGCTGCAGGTCAGAAGGTTATCGTGGCTGATTTGGGCTGCGTGCTTTACGATGGCGACCAGAGTTTTACCATTAAGAAGAGCAAACTCCGCGGTGTAGAGAGTTTGGGTATGATCTGTGCTGAAGATGAGATTGGTGTAGGTACCTCTCACGACGGCATCATCGTACTCCCAGAAGATGCTCCGGTAGGTCAGCCTGCTGCTGAGTATTATCACCTGGAGAGCGACTGGCTCATCGAGATTGATATCACAGCCAACCGTGCTGATGCGCTCGGTCACTGGGGTGTAGCCCGCGACCTGTATGCCTGGTTGAAGCAGAATGGCTACAAGACAAGCTTGCATCGCCCATCTTGCGATGAGTTTGTGGTAGACAACGAGAATCTTCCTATCGATGTTGAAATCCAGAATACTGAGGCTTGCAAGCGTTATGCCTGTGTAAGCATCACCGGTTGTGAGGTGAAGGAAAGTCCTAAGTGGTTGCAGGATAAGCTGAACATCATCGGCTTGCGCCCTATCAACAATATCGTGGATATCACCAACTATATCATGATGGCATACGGCCAGCCATTGCACTGCTTCGATGCAGACATGGTTACCGGTCATAAGATTGTAGTTCGTACCCAGCCAGAGGGCACCAAGTTTGTTACTCTCGATGGCGAGGAGCATACCTTGGGTGAGCACGACCTGAGCATCTGCAATGCTGAGGAGCCTATGTGTATCGCCGGTATCTTCGGCGGTAAGGGTTCTGGTACTTACGAGACAACCAAGGATGTAGTCTTGGAGAGTGCTTACTTCCATCCAACATGGATCCGCAAGAGCGCTCGCCGTCATGGTTTGAGTACAGATGCCAGCTACCGTTTTGAGCGTGGCGTAGATCCAAACGGACAGATTTATGCTTTGAAGCAGGCTGCCATCCTCTGTAAGCAGTTGGCTGGCGGTAAGATTTCCATGCAGATCAAGGATGTATATCCAGAGCCAATGCAGGATTTCCCAGTTCGCCTGAACTATGAGTATGCGCATCGCCTCATCGGTAAGGAGATTGGTGCTGAGACCATCAAGAACATTGCCACATCTCTCGAGATGAAGATTGTGAAGGAGGATGCTGAGGGCATCGACCTCCTGGTTCCTGCTTATCGTGTAGATGTTCAGCGTCCTTGCGACGTGGTAGAGGATATCCTTCGTATCTACGGATATAATAATGTGGAGATTCCAACCCAGTTGAAGAGCTCCCTGACTGTTCAGGGCGATGAGGACAAGGCTTATCACAGCCAGAACCTCGTGGCTGAGCAGCTGGTAGGCGAGGGCTTCATGGAGATTCTCAACAACTCTCTGAGCAAGGCTAGCTACTATACCGACTTCGACCTCAACAAGTATCCTAACGAGACAACCGTGAAGGTGATGAACCCATTGAGTGCTGATCTCGGTGTGATGCGCCAGACGATGCTGTTCGGTGGTTTGGAGAGCGTGGTTCGCAACATCAACCATAAGAGCCAGAACCTGAAGTTCTTCGAGGTGGGTAACACCTATATATATAATAAGGAGAAGTGGAGCGAGGAGAGTCCTATCAAGGCTTACTCTCAGGAGGCTCACATGTCTCTCTTCATCACCGGTAAGCGCGTAGAGGGCAGTTGGGCTCATGCTGATGAGCAGAGCAGCATCTACGAGCTGAAGGCTGTGGTAGAGAATGTTCTCCGTCGTGTGGGTATGCCACAGAACAACGTGGTTATCAAGCACAGCGACAATAACATCTTCTCTAAGGGCGTAAGTTACGAGACCCGTGCCGGCAAGGTATTGGTAGAGCTCGGTATCCTGAGCCTGAAGTTGAAGAAAGCATTCGATATTGAGCAGGATGTATTCTATGCTGATATCCACTGGGATAACCTGATGAAGGCAGTGAAGAAGGTGAACCTTACTTACACCGACATCAGCAAGTATCCTTCAGTGAGCCGCGACCTTGCATTGCTCGTAGACAAGAATGTAGAGTTCGCTCAGATTGAGCAGATTGCCCACCAGACAGAGAAGAAACTTCTGAAGAGCGTTGTTCTCTTCGATGTTTATGAGGGTGAGCATTTGCCAGAGGGCAAGAAGAGTTATGCCGTTAACTTCATCCTGCAGGATGAGGAGAAGACTCTGAATGACAAGCAGATTGATGCCATCATGAAGAAGCTCATTGCCAACCTCACAGGTAAGCTCAACGCAGAGCTGAGATAATGCAGAATGCGATTGACGCAGAATAGAGATAATATTATAAACAAAAAAACGATAAACATTTAAAATTTTATTCCAATGGGAAGAGCATTTGAATATCGTAAAGCTACAAAGCTGAAAAGATGGGGCCACATGGCCAAGACATTTACTAAGTTGGGTAAGCAGATTGCTATTGCTGTGAAGGCAGGCGGTCCAGAACCAGAGAACAACCCATCATTGCGTGCTATCATCGCTAACTGTAAGCGTGAGAACATGCCTAAGGATAACATCGCTCGTGCCATCAAGAACGCTTGTGGCAAGGATACCAGCGATTACAAGGAAGTAACATACGAGGGATATGGCCCTCACGGAGTGGCTGTCTTCGTTGATACTCTGACAGACAACACTACACGTACTGTTGCTGACGTTCGTTCTATCTTCAACAAGTTCAGCGGAAACTTGGGTACAACAGGTTCTCTGTCTTTCCTCTTCGACCACAAGGCTGTGTTCACATTCAAGAAGAAGGAAGGTCTGGATATGGATGAGATGATTCTCGACCTGATCGACTACGGCGTAGAAGATGAGTTTGATGAGGATGAGGAGAACAACGAAATCACAATCTATGGTGCTCCTACAAGCTTCGGTGAGATTCAGAAGCACCTGGAGGCTGAGGGTTTCGAGGTAACTGGTGCTGAGTTCACTTACATCCCTAACGATTTGAAGGATGTAACTCCTGAGGAGCGCGAAACTATCGACAAGATGGTTGAGAAGTTGGAAGAGTTTGACGATGTTCAGACTGTATATACCAACATGAAGCCAGAAATTCCTGCAGACGCAGAATAAGCATTATGTTGCAGCAAGACAAACAGGATAAGTTGCAGAAGGTAACTTATCAGACTCATGGCACCTGCTCAAAATACATCTGCATCAGTATAGATGAAGATGGAAATGTGCAGGATGCCCAGTTCATCGGAGGCTGCGATGGCAATACCAAGGGCGTTTGTGCTTTGATTAAAGGCATGAAGGCAAAGGAGGTCATCGCCCGACTGAAGGGTATCACTTGTGGCAATAAGCCTACAAGCTGTCCAGACCAGTTGGCGACAGCTTTGCAGGAAATGGGATATTAAGAGTATTTTAGGCACGGATTACTATAGTGATCCGTGCCTTTTCTACTACTTGTAATCCGTGTCTTTTCTAATACTTAAAGATATCATCCAGCAACACCTCCTTCGGGTTCTTAGCCGAATGATATACGAAACGGAAGGTGAAATGCTCTTCCTTATATTTCTTCAGACCAGGGTTGTTGTCCAGGGCTTCCTTCTGAATCTTATGGAGTTTACCCTTGTTGGCATCAATCGCCTTCTTGTTATCTGCCTTGTTTCTCAAAGAGATATAGTACGTATATATCTTCTTGGTTTTATCAAATGCAGCACTGTCAGTCCTGGCATCGTTGACGTATGGAGTAGGACAGTATTTTTCTGTATATTCCTTGGCTTCACGAGCCGCTTTGTCCTCCAGACTTTCTGTACAAGAAACGAGCAAAGAAGCAAAAATACCGATGTAAATCAACTTTTTCTTCATGATTTTTCTATTTTTTATCTAAAAATCTCTATTATTTTCAATATTTTGTGCAAAGATACGAAAAAAAATACTATCTTTGCACTCTAAAGAGAGAAAAATTATATGGAGAATATAAATAAAATAAGAAATTTCTGCATTATTGCACATATAGACCATGGTAAAAGTACCTTGGCAGACCGACTTCTGGAGAAGACTCAGACCATCAAGATTACTGAAGGACAGATGCTTGATGATATGGATTTGGAAAGAGAACGTGGTATCACGATCAAGAGTCACGCTATCCAAATGGAATATAAGGCAAAGGATGGACAGACCTATATCCTGAATCTTATTGATACTCCGGGACACGTTGACTTCTCATACGAAGTTTCCCGTTCCATCGCTGCTTGCGAGGGAGCACTGCTGGTTGTTGATGCCACTCAAGGCGTTCAGGCACAGACCATTTCAAACCTCTATATGGCTATCGAGCACGACCTGGAGATTATTCCGGTAATCAATAAGATAGATATGCCTTCAGCTATGCCTGATGAGGTAGAAGACGAAATTGTAGACCTGATCGGTTGTAAGCATGAGGATATTCTCCGTGCTTCAGGTAAGACCGGTGAGGGTGTAGAAGATATACTGGAAGCTGTTGTTGATCGTGTTCCTGCTCCGGTAGGAGACGAGAAGGCACCGCTTCAGGCTTTGATTTTCGACTCTGTATTCAACTCTTTCCGCGGCATCATCGCCTATTTCAAGATAGAGAATGGCGTGATCCGTAAGGGAGATAAGGTGAAGTTCTTCAATACCGGCATGGAATATGATGCTGATGAAATCGGTGTCTTGAAGATGGATATGATTCCACGCCAGGAATTGGGTACCGGTGAGGTAGGTTATATCATCTCGGGTATCAAGAATGCTACCGAGGTAAAGGTGGGTGATACCATTACCCATATCGCCCGTCCTTGTGACAAGGCGATTGCGGGTTTCCAGGAAGTGAAACCTATGGTCTTTGCCGGTGTTTATCCTATCGATCCTAGCGATTACGAGAATCTGCGTGCATCGCTCGAAAAACTGCAGCTCAATGATGCTTCATTGACTTTCTCGCCAGAGAGTTCTGTGGCTTTGGGCTTCGGTTTCCGTTGCGGATTCCTCGGTTTGCTCCACATGGAAATCGTACAGGAGAGACTGGACCGTGAGTTTAATATGGATGTCATCACTACCGTACCTAACGTATCTTATATGGTATACGACAAGCAGGGCGGTGAGAAAGAGGTTCACAATCCTTCCGGATTGCCAGACCCAACTCTGATAGACCATATTGAGGAACCATATATCCGGGCAACCATCATTACGGCTACCAATTATATTGGACCTATCATGAAACTCTGTCTGGATAAACGAGGCGAACTCATCAACCAGGAATATGTGAGTGGAAACCGTGTAGAGCTCCACTTCATGTTGCCATTGGGAGAAATCGTCATCGACTTCTATGACAAGCTGAAGAGTATCTCCAAGGGATATGCTTCGTTCGACTATCATATCGATTCATTCCGTCATTCCGACCTGGTGAAACTCGATATCCTGTTGAATGGAGAGCCTGTAGATGCATTGAGTACTTTGACTCACCGCGATAACTCTGTGAGCTTCGGCCGCAGAATGTGCGAGAAGTTGAAGGACCTCATACCTCGTCAGCAGTTCGATATTGCTATCCAGGCAGCTATCGGTGCCAAGATTGTGGCACGTGAGACTGTTAAGCAGGTGCGCAAGGATGTTACTGCCAAATGTTATGGTGGTGACGTAAGCCGTAAGCGCAAGTTGCTCGAGAAGCAGAAGAAGGGTAAGAAGCGCATGAAGCAGATTGGTAATGTGGAAGTGCC
>ENA-UEPD01001690-UEPD01001690.1-human-gut-metagenome-genome-assembly--contig:-NODE-1690-length-11230-cov-789.228548_pt1 | contig 11230 bp, 9 predicted proteins | sample MGYA00242895_ERZ507906 | MGnify/ENA primary metagenome ERZ507906 (study PRJEB26167, sample SAMN06115416) | human gut metagenome | host: Homo sapiens | place: China:Guizhou | collected 2015-03-03... | reverse complement strand
TTGCTCGATAAAAGAGATAATAACGTGTCTGCAATCATCTACACTCAGCAGATAAGCCGTCAGTTCCAACTCGACATAGACCGTCATAATGCTCAATATGCACCGATTGATGTTGAAACATTTCGTTTATCACATGACCGCTTCCTTTGTATAGACGATGATGTATATCACATAGGTGCATCCATAAAGGACTTGGGCAAAAAGTGGTTTGGTTTCTCCAAGATGGAGATACTTACACCAGATGAATTGATGGAAAGAATCAATAGAGAGTAAGACGCCTTTATATGTAAAGCAAAAAATATGATAAGAGGAACTTGTGGATATTTCATAAGAACAAAAACTTAAAAGAGTGATTATGACAATCAGAAGAATAAGTATAACATTTGTGGCATTATTATTTGCTACAATTTCATTTGGACAAGTAAAAAGCATTGACGAGAGAATAGGCGAGGCTATGAATGGCAGTAATTGGGCTGAACTTAGATCTTTGTATATGTCTGATGGCAAAAACTTGCAGACACCATTTCTAAAACCGCTCTCCAGATTCTTTATAAGTCAATTCTATAATGAACCGGACAGCGCTATCAAGTATGGCAAAGAAATTTTGGAGAAGTATCATGATGAACTAAATTCATCTGTACCTTCAATTATGTATTTCATGGCAGAAGATTATGCAACATTGGGACACTACGATAAGGCTTCCGCATTATTACACAGTCTGAACGAGGCATACCGCAAGGGTGGACAAACTGCAAATCCTGTATTTGAAGCCTATGAGGACATTTATTCTAAGCTTTCGAAATGCGGCACGTTTTCTGTGGAGAGGCCAAACAATAACGTGAGTGTGCCCTTGTTAACACATACAGGTAACCGCAAAAATCCTGAGATGATGTTTGTTATGGCTAATATCAATGGAAAAGAAGTGAAATGCACTTACGATTCAGGGGCAGGTATAAATATAATGACTACTAAGTTTGCCGAGCATATAAAGGCAACTGTCATACAGACCAAGAACATACAGATGTTGGGTATGTCTTATATTGATAGCAAAGGCTTAGTAGTGGTGGACTCCCTAAAACTTGGTGATTTAGTTTATCGAAATGTCCCATTTTTTGTTGTCGATATGAGAACTGACAATCCGTTAGCTAACAAAAAGTTGGAGGAGCTTGGATACGAATGCGTTATAGGCAACCAGACAATGATGCCATTAGGTGAGATTTGTTTCGATTTTGACAGAATGCAGCTTGTAATCCCAGCCTCGTACACACCAACACCTACATATGCTCCTAATTTCTATCGTTCGCCTCAGCACCTTTTCCATTTGTCATTAACAGATGGTCGTTCAGGGAGAAAGATTGATGCAATAGTTGACACTGGCGCATCGGGAACCATCCTGACAAATCGCTATTATAAAAAGAACAAAAACTGTTTTACTGGTAGAACGGCAACTGATTCATTGCGCACGGCAGGTGTCGGTGGTGTCAATGTTGTAAAAACGATACCTGTGTCATGGACATTTACCCTTGCTGGCGAACAATATACCGAGACAAACATACCAGTAGTAACATCTTCAGAACAGAATGAGGAATATGATTGCAGAATCGGTTTACCAACGTTAATGGCGCACAGGAAATTTATTATCAACTTTAAGAATATGTGGATGAGATTTGAGGATTAGTAGAAATATTAAACAATAGATTTGACTATAGGTCCTTACAAATTCATAATAAAATCCGTTTACTTTATTAGTGAATGAATCTCAAAATGGAAGAACATTTTAATTCATATAAGACAGATATCAATCTTGATATCTTACGGCAATATTGCATTAACAATGATACAATGCACATATGTAGATTTCGTATTGAATAAAAACGATAATCAATAGCAACTGATTGAGCTTTAATTATTAAAGTCATATATAATATGATTTGTACTATACAGCTAAGATCAGAAAAGAAGTACGCAAAACAAAAACGCCCATCAACAAACGACAAAAGTTTTTTGCTGATGGGCAATCTATTTACTTATTTATTCACGATGCTACAAAATAGGCAATAGAAATGACCGTATAAAGGAAACACGGCAAGAATATCCAAAGCAAAGTCTTTACCCAACCATTCGACAACCAAACTCCTTCATTTCTTGACGTCATATTAGACATGTCATAGAAATGGCGAGTAAGGATTAAACATGGTTGTTTTATTGGGTTCGCCATAAATCCACATAAAAACATCAAACTAACGGTCAATGATAGCATCTTCATAACTGTTGCATAAAAGTTTTGTGAACCTCATGTTTTTTATTCATCCCTCCTGAATATTGATATGGAAAGCAGAACCTTGCGAATGATGTAACCATCAAATATCAATATCACACATGACGAGGCGATAAGGTCATTCCTTCGCATAGACATTCTGAGCACGGCTTGATGTCATGCTCAGAATGAATAAGATGATCATTATTATTATCATGCTGTTTATTTTTTACCGTTTTCTTCTTACCGGCTTTTTGACATTCCGCTTCACCTGTTTTTTCTCGTGTCCCGGTATGTCCTTCAGTATTGTCGCCTTTATGATTCTGACGTCCTCGAGGGGTCTGTCATATTCGTCGCGTTCCATGTTCTGAATCTTCTCCACCACGTCCATGCCCTCAGTCACTTCTCCGAAGACCGTGTAGGCTCCGTCCAGGTGAGGCGTTCCGCCGATGGTGCGGTAAGTCTCCTCCATTTCCTTCGTCATCGTAAGGCTGTCGCCGAAGAGCTTCTGCAGGTTCTTGCGTCCGCGCTCAAGTCCCTTGTCGTCCTGCTTCTTGCCAATGACAATATAGAACTGCGAGCTGCTCGACTCGTGCATGGGATTGACGATGTCGGGTTCGCGTGCTGCAGCCAGCGTGCCGCGCTTGTGGAAAATCTGTGGCAGACGTATTTCGGCAGGGATGTTATAGTCGAGCGACTGTTCGCCGAGTCTTGCTCCTTTGGGTGCATTCTTGCTGGACGGGTCGCCAGCCTGAATCATAAAGTCGGGGATGACACGATGGAAGAGCAGCGAATCGTAGAAATGGTATTCGCGGATAAGCTTCAGGAAGTTGTCGCGGTGCTGCGGTGTCTCGTTGTAGAGTTGGATGCGGATGTTGCCCATCGTCGTCTCAATCAGCACCTCCGGACGTTCTCCCGGTTTGACGATAGCGGGTGCGTGAGTGGCAGCCGACGTTGTCTTTCTTTGTTGTGCGCCAGCCGTTATTGCCACGAGCAAGAGAAGCAGCGCCATGATTCTGAGAATTTTCATAAGATAGGTATGTTGTTGGTTAGTGATTGTTGATGCACCATGAGAAAGCCCGTGCCGTGCGTTCCGCCTCCTGTCCGAAGTGACCGCCGGTGGTCCATTCCAGGGTGGTGTGTTCCTCGCCCAAGAGCTCGCCGAGCAAGCGGTGTTCCGTGCGTACGCAGTCGCCGATGCGGCACATCCGTTGGTTGCGGCAATGCTCCTCGCGGTCGCCGAGACTGAGATATGCTGCCTGTGCGTTCAAGGCATTGGCGGCAGCATATTCCGTCCAGTGCTTTATCCACAGCGACGGCGAAGCGGCAGCCACAGCGCTGAAGAGCTTCGTCTCCCTTGCCGCCCATAGCGCGAAGAGTCCGCCAAGCGAATAGCCTCCGATGATGCACGGCAGCTGACCGTAGCGCTCCCTCATCCAAGGCAGCAGCACGTTTCCGACGTAATGCAGGGTGTCGTGGGCGTGCAGTCCCACCTCTTCGTCCCTCGCCACAGCCTCGTCGTGCCAAGGCATAAGGTCGTGTGCCCACTCCTGGCATTCGAAAGCCGCCATGACTAATCCGTGTCTGCTGTCGGCTTCGATGGTCTCCATCTCGCGCCAGATGCCCTCGTTCTTCTCCTCGTGACGTGCAGTCGGCTGGATGAGGAGAAAGGCTGGGTTGGCATGTGAAGTATGGAGCTTGCATCTCCGTTGCCCTATGTAAGTGATGTCTGTTGGCATATATCGTTATGTTCTTATTTAGGTGACAAGACAAAGTTAAGCATAATTATCCTAATAGAAGCACAAAAGTGGCTTACTTATTTGTTTATTTAATGATTGTATTGTTGCGTTTTCTGCAATATATTGTGTATATTTGCGGTACAAAATAATATAAGGAAGACAAGAATATGAATACAGTAACAATTGACAATACACAAATAGGGCCTTTAGATGCTTTATGGACAATCTTTAAAACTCAGCCTAAGTCTGTTAGAAAGGCTTTTATGGAAAGACTTCTTAAGGAAGATGTAGAAGCCCAAGCAATACGAAACCAAATGGTAGTAAAGCAGAGTATAACTAAAGCTTTAAAAGAACTGTCAGATGCTGAGCAGTCAGGCATCGAACTTCCTGATGCTCGTAATTTGTTTAAATAAAAATAAGTTATGAGTGTTGATTTTAAGTATTTGCCAGAATTTGAACGACGTGCTAAAATTTTGGCTAAGAAATACAAGTCTTTTATAAAAGATTATGATGAGTTTCTTAACTCTTTAGCAAAAAATCCGTTCCAGGGAACTTCACTTGGTATGGGGGTATATAAAACTCGTATGGCAATAGCTTCTAAGGGAAAAGGTAAGAGTGGAGGTGCGCGAGTCTTAACATACAATATTAACAAATTAGATGATGATGGCATTGTTATTACCCTTCTTTCGATTTTTGATAAAGGAGAAATGGAGAATGTTTCAGATTCATATATTAAAAGTATAGTGAAAGACGCAAGAAAAAAATAGTCTAATCAGTATTAAACATACCTTTTATGGAAGTATACATAATCCTTGCTCTTGTGGCAGTCTTTGCTATGCTCTTTGTCGGTTATTGGCTTGGAGGCAAGGTGAAGGCTGGGGCAGCGTCGCAGATGGTGGAGAACCTGCAAGCACAACTGGCACAGCACATTGAGAATGAGAAGCGGCTGGAGCAGACCGTGCAGGCACAGACGGCGCAGATGGCAAGCCTGACGTCGGAGCGCGACGTGCAGAAGGCGCACACCGAAAACTATTGCCGACAGCTTGCAGAGCAGAAAGAGAATGCGGAGAGACTGCTTGCGGATCAGAAGGCAGAGTTTGAGAGGCAGTTGTCTGAACAGAAGGCAGCTGCTGCTGAGGCTGCCCAGCTGGAGGCAAAGCATAATGAGGAGACGCTTGCCGATATGCGCAAGGCGTACGACGAGCAGCTGAAGATGCTACGTCAGATGAATAAGGAGCAGGTGGAGAGCCAGCTGCAGCTTATCAAGGACCAGATGCTCACCACTTCCGAGGAGGTGCTGAAGCGTCGTCAGGAAGAGCTTGGCGAGCGAAACAAGGAGCAGGTGTCGAAGATAATCGACCCGCTGCAGCAGAGTCTGCGTGACATGCAGGAGGCTTTCGACAAGACCAAGGAGCAGCAGAGCGAGGCTCTCATACGACTGGACGAGACCATCAAGATAAACATGCAGAAGAGTGCTGCCCTTGGCGAGACTGCCGACAGACTGACTCGCGCACTGACGGGAGAGGTGAAGGTGCAGGGCAACTTCGGTGAGCTGAAGCTGAAGCAGCTCCTTGAAGACCTGGAACTGAAGGAGGGCGAGCAGTTTGACACGCAGGCAACGCTCAAGGACAAGGCTGGAAAGGCGGTGAAGGGCGATGACGGCAAGGGAATGATACCTGACTTCATTCTGCACTTCCCGAACAACCGCCACGTGGTGGTGGACTCGAAGATGTCGCTCACCGACTACGAACGATACATGAACGCTGAGGACGGCACGCCCGAGAAGAGCGACTATCTGAAAGCACACATTGCCAGCGTCAGAGCACAGGTGAAGCGCCTTGCCCGCAAGGACTATGTCAGGTATCTGCCCGAGGGATACAACCGTCTGAACTTCGCCATCATGTACGTGCCCGTGGAGGGCGCTCTTAACCTCGCGCTCCTCAACGACAGCACGCTTTGGCGCGACGCTTACGACCAGGGAGTGATGATTCTGGGACCGCAGACCATGTATATGAATCTGCGCGTGCTGGAGATGATGTGGACGCAGGTGCGACAGCTGAAGAACCAGCAGGCGATGATGGACGCTGCCAACACCGTCATCGACCGTGTGCAGGACTTCGGCATAAGGTTTATGGACGTGGAGTCGAGCATGAACGACGCCGTAAAGAAAATCACCCGACTGAAGATAACCACCGCAGACAGCGGCGCAAGCATCATAACCGCGGCACGCAACCTCCTCAAGGCAGGAGCCAAGGAGAACAAGAAAAAGAAGTCGCTCGCCGATATGGACGATTCGATGTTCATAGAGGCGGACGCCACTACCATGCTGCCCGAAACAAATACAGTAACAACGCCACAAGATGAATCAACCCAATAATGACCTCAATGAGCAGGCGCGTCTTGCGTGGGAGATAATAGAGACCACCAACACCAACCTCTTCCTTACCGGTAAGGCAGGAACAGGAAAGACCACCTTCCTCCGACGCCTCAAGAGCGAGTCGTCGAAGCGCATCGTGGTGGTGGCGCCGACCGGCATTGCCGCCATCAACGCCGAGGGAGTGACCATCCATTCCTTCTTCCAGCTCTCCTTCGCCCCGTTCATCCCCAATGCACAGTATAAGCTCAAGGAACAGCAGTATAAGTTTTCGAGGCAGAAGATACGCGTCATCCAGTCCATTGACACGCTTGTCATAGACGAGATTTCGATGGTGCGTGCCGACCTGCTTGACGCTGTGGACGCCGTGCTTCGCCGCTTCCGCAAGAACCAGATGCCGTTCGGCGGCGTTCAGATGGTCATGATTGGCGACCTCGGACAGTTGGCTCCCGTGGCAAAGGACGACGAGTGGCAGATGCTGTCACATTATTATGATACGCCATACTTCTTCTCCTCGCTTGCGCTTCGCCAGACGCGCTATGCCATAGTGGAACTTAAGAAGGTGTATCGTCAGAGCGACGCACGCTTCCTCGAACTCCTCAACAAGGTGAGAGACAATCGTGCGGACGACGCCGTGCTGCAGGCGCTCAACTCTCGCTACATACGCGGATTCGAGCCAAAGACGGAAGACGGATACATACGTCTGACCACACATAACTATCAGGCACAGAAGGAGAACGACCGTCAGATGGCTTTGCTCCCCGGCGAGGAATATACGTACAATGCCGAGGTGAAAGGCAAGTTCCCTGACATGCTCTTCCCGACGGAGGAGACGCTGACGCTGAAGGAAGGTGCGCAGGTGATGTTCGTCAAGAACGACTCGTCGCAGGACAAGGCTTTCTATAACGGCATGCTCGGAACCGTGGAGCGCATTGACAACCAAGGCTTCTCGGTCCGCACACGCGACAGCGGAACCGTCATCAACGTGGGCATGGAGCAGTGGGACAATACGCGCTACGTCATTGACGAGCGCACCAACGAGATAACGGAGGAGGTGGACGGCACGTTCCGTCAGTATCCCGTGAAGTTGGCTTGGGCGATTACGGTGCACAAGAGCCAGGGACTGACCTTTGACCATGCCGTCATCGACGTGCAGCGTGCCTTCACGCACGGTCAGACATACGTGGCGCTCAGCCGATGCCGCACGCTCGAAGGACTGGTGCTCAGTGCTCCGCTCCCTCACGGTGCCATCATCCGCGATGGCGCCGTGGACGAATACGCCACACACGCCATAGAGCATACGCCGACGCCGGAACAGATAGGCACGTTGCAGCGCGACTATTTTCTTTCCATCGTGAACGAACTGTACGACTTCCGTCCGCTCATGGACATCTTCGGTCGTGTGCTCGACCTGCTGTCGGGCCACTTCAAGCGCTCCTATCCCAAGCTCATCATGGAGTATAAGCTTAACGCCGACACCATACGCACGAAGCTCATGGACGTGGCAGAGAGGTTCCGCATACAGTACAGCCAGATGGTTATCCAGACGGCTGACTATCAGAATGACGAACATCTGCAGGAGCGTCTCCGCAAAGGCTCTGCTTACTTTGCTCGTACCATCTCCGGTGTGGAGGAACTCATTCGCAAGACCTCCGTCAAGACCGACAGTCAAGAGGTGAAGAAGCGCTGGTCAGAACTCTTCCCCACGCTAAAGGAGACCGTGATGCAGAAGCGTGCGCTGCTGAAAGTAGTGAGCGACGAAGGCTTCGCCATCACCTCTTACCTGAAGCGCAGGTCAGCCGTGCTGGCAGGAAAGACCGGCGCAGAAACAAAGAAACGATAATAACATTAAGGATAACAAAAAAGAAAAAGATATGATTAAAGCACTGTTTTTCGATGTGGACGGAACGCTCGTCAGCTTCAATACGCACGACGTACCAGAGTCGACCCGCGAGGCGCTGCGCCTTGCACATGAAAGCGGCGTAAAGATATTCACGGCTACGGGACGTCCCCGCCAACTGCTCAATAACGTGGCTTCAATAGAGCATCTGATGGACGGATATATCCTTGCCACCGGTGCCATGTGTACGTACGGTGACGAGACGGTACGCGAGGATGTCATTCCGCGTGAAGAGGCAGAGACCGTCATACGCTACTGTGAGGAACACGGACTGCCAGCCGTAGTGGTGGGCACGAAGGACATACAGATTGTGAATCGCAATGATGACGTCAACCATGTGTTCTATGATATGCTGAAAGTGACGTACGACAAGTTTGATGTGCCCCTTGCAGATGTCATTGATCAGGGCATCCTTCAGATCACTCCCTTCCTCACCGAAGAGGAGGAGCGCAAGGTGTTGCCCGAACTCCCTGGGTGTAACTCCGCCCGATGGTATCCCGCCTTTTGCGACATCACCTCGGCAAAGGCAGACAAGGCTAACGGCATACGTGCCATTGCCGACCGCCTCGGCATCGACATCTCGGAGACGATGGCATTCGGCGACGGAGGCAACGACGAGTCGATGCTCCGTGCGGCAGGAGTGGGTGTGGCGATGGGCAATGCCCTCGACAGCGTAAAGGCACATGCCGATCATGTGACGACGGACGTAGACAATGACGGAGTGTGGAACGCGCTTAAACATTTCGGCATAATCTGACCAAAACATCAGATAGAGGAATTATTCTTATAAGTTAACATGCATTACTCATCACCAATTCAAAAAAAATGAGTAAGTTTGCAGCGGAATACGACTAAAAGCATTAATAATGGATATTACCGAAAGATTTTTAAACTACACACAGTTCGACACACAGTCGAGTGAAGATTCAGAAACAGTACCGAGCACTTCCAAGCAGCTCGTCTTCGCCAAGTATCTGAAAGAGGAGCTTGAGCGTGAAGGTCTGAGCGATGTGGAGATGGACGAGCAGGGCTATATCTACGCCACGCTGAAAGCCAACGTGAAGAAGGACATCCCGACCATCGGTTTCATCGCGCATTACGACACGTCTCCTGACTGCAGCGGAGCCAACATCAAGCCACGCATCGTCAAGAACTATGACGGTGGCGACATCGTGCTCTCTGAGGGCATCGTCTCAAGCCCGGCTAAGTTCCCCGAGCTGAAGGCACACGTAGGTGAGGACATCATCGTGACCGACGGCACCACACTCCTTGGCGCTGACGACAAGGCTGGAGTAGCGGAGATAGTTCAGGCTATGTGCTGGCTCCGCGACCATGACGAGGTGAAGCACGGCGACATCCGCGTGGCTTTCAATCCTGACGAGGAAATCGGTATGGGCGCTCACCACTTCAACGTGGAGAAGTTCGGCTGCCAGTGGGCTTACACCATGGACGGCGGCGACCTCGGCGAGCTGGAGTATGAGAACTTTAATGCTGCAGGAGCCAAGGTGCACTTCAAGGGCGTAAGCGTACATACAGGATATGCCAAGGGCAAGATGGTGAACGCATCGCGCCTCGCACTGGAGTTTGCCAACATGATACCGGCTGCAGAGACTCCTGAGGAGACCGAAGGCTATGAGGGCTTCTATCATCTCCTCGGCATCACGTCATGCTGCGAGAAAGCCACTCTCTCATACATCATCCGCGACCACGACCGTCAGAAGTTTGAGGACCGCAAGGACTTCATCGAGGACTGCGTGAAGAAGATGAACGAGAAGTGGGGTGAGGGCACGGTAAGCGTGGACCTCAAGGACCAGTATTATAACATGAAGGAGAAGATTGATCCCAACATGCACGTCATCGACATCGTGCTGAAGGCGATGCAGGAGAACGGTGTGGCTCCGAAGGTGATGCCCATCCGTGGCGGCACGGACGGAGCACAGCTCTCATTCAAGGGTCTGCCATGTCCGAACATCTTCGCCGGCGGCTGCAACTTCCACGGACCTCACGAGTTTGTCAGCGTGCAGGCAATGGAGAAAGCCATGCAGGTGGTAATAAAGATATGTGAGATTACGGCTCACTTTAACGACTAATTAAAATAAGCATATTTAGTAGCGGAGGTTTCCAGCCTCCGCTATTTTTATACCCTTATTTCGTTGTTGCCCATGATTTGAAACAAAATTATAGGAGTGTTGCCCCTGATTTGCAACAAAAATACGTGAGTATTGCCCCTGATTTCAAACAAAAATACGTGGATGTTGCCGCTGATTTCAAACAAAAGACTTTTTACATTGCTATTATCTTGGGCGTATACATGACGTACTTAATGCTATAGTATAAATAATATAATGTAAGCTATAAATAAAAAACTAAGATATATGTCAGAAGTTCCTACTCTAATAAACGACCTTGCCCTGATACTTATAGTGGCGGGCGCGGTCACACTCTTATTCAAGAAACTGAAGCAACCGCTCGTGTTGGGCTATATCATGGCTGGCTTTATTGTCAGTCCGCACATGCCCTACACGATGTCCGTTGTGGACAATTTGGACATCAAGACTTGGGCGGACATCGGTGTGATGTTCTTGCTGTTCTCGCTCGGACTCGACTTCTCGTTCAAGAAGATTATAAAGATGGGCATTGCGCCTGTCATCACCACACTGACGATAATCTTCTCCATGATGACCCTCGGCATCGTGGTCGGTCATGCGTTCTCATGGAACCGCATGGACTGCATCTTCCTTGGAGGTATGCTTGCGATGAGCTCCACTACCATCATCTACAAGGCGTTCACCGACATGGGACTGCGACAACATAAGTTCGCCCAGCCAGTGATGAGCGTGCTCATTCTGGAGGACGTCCTTGCCATCGTCATGATGGTGATGCTGTCGGCGTTGGCTTCGGGTTCAAACCCTGACGGCGGCGAGATGATTGGCGCCGTGATGAAGATAGGCTTCTTCCTT
>ENA-UEPD01001683-UEPD01001683.1-human-gut-metagenome-genome-assembly--contig:-NODE-1683-length-11265-cov-9.045853_pt1 | contig 11265 bp, 5 predicted proteins | sample MGYA00242895_ERZ507906 | MGnify/ENA primary metagenome ERZ507906 (study PRJEB26167, sample SAMN06115416) | human gut metagenome | host: Homo sapiens | place: China:Guizhou | collected 2015-03-03... | reverse complement strand
CGTTTATGGCTTCCATAGCATTGTCGTATGTGGCGCGGAACGGCTCTTCCTTGGTGGTCTGCTGGATGGAGAGCGACCTTTCGGGATACATCGTCACCAAAAAACAGTATGAAAACTTCATTCTCGACTGGGACTGGAAACTCTCCCCGGGCGGCAACAGCGGCATGCTCTACCATGTGGTCGAGAACCCCTATTTCGCGGTTCCCTACGTCACCGGACCCGAATATCAGCTGATCGACAACGACGGCTGGGAGGCGCAGAACGCCCCGACGAAACTCGAACCGTGGCAGCGGCTGGGCGTGGACTACGCCATGCATCTCCCGAACCCCGATTCGCTCGTCGTCAATCCGCAGGGCGAGTGGAACACATCGCGCATCGTCTGCGACAACGGCCATGTCGAGCATTGGCTCAACGGCCGCAAAATCCTCGAATTCGACGCCTGGACCGACGACTGGTTCGCACGCAAGAACAGCGGCAAATGGGAGACGGCTCCCGAATACGGCCTGGCACAGCGAGGCGTCATCTGTCTGCAAGACCACGGCTACCCCGCCTCGTTCCGCAATCTGAAAATCAAGGAGCTGCCGCGCAAGGCCGGCCGGGAGGTCGAACTCTTCAACGGCCGCGACCTCACGGGCTGGGAAGCTTACGGCACCGAGAAATGGTACGTGGATAAAGAGGGCAACCTCGTCTGCGAGAGCGGCCCCGACAAGCAGTACGGCTACCTCGCCACGCGGGAGTATTACGACGATTTCGACCTCACGGTGGAGTTCAAACAGCTGGCGAACGGCAATTCGGGCGTCTTCTTCCGTTCGTTCGTCGAGCCGCCCGTGAAGGTCCACGGCTGGCAGTGCGAGGTGGCTCCCAAGGGGCACGACACGGCGGGCATCTACGAATCCTACGGCCGCGGATGGCTGGTGCAGATTCCCGACGAGAAGGAGTCGGCGCTCAAGGAGGGCAAGTGGAACACGCTGCGGCTGAAGGTCCAGGGAGACCGTGTTCAGACGTGGCTCAACGGCGAAGCGATGGTGGACCTCACGGACGCGAAGATCGGCGCAGCGCAGGGACGCATCGCGCTTCAGATTCACGACGGAGGAGGCATCAAGGTCCTCTGGCGCAACATCCGGCTGACGACCCTGTAAACAAACGGCGGTTCCCATCCGACGGAACCGCCGTTTCCTCTACCTATTTTATTGACTGCATCCAAAAAAAAACACAACCTGAAATACTATGAGTAACCGCAGAGATTTTCTGAAAAAGGCAGGCGGGCTGGCGCTGCTGACCATCGTGCCGCGCAGCGTGCTCGGAGGCACCAAATTCGTCGCCCCGAGCGACCAGCTCACGAAGGGCATCATCGGCGTGGGCGGCATCGGCAAGAGCAGCTATCACTTCACCTCCAACGATGCATGCCGCCTGGTGGCGGTCTGCGACGTCGACCGCAAACACCTCGAAAGCGCCATCGCGCTGGGCCGCAAGAAGTTCGACAAGACCCTCGAAAGCTATCACGACTACCGGGATCTGATCACCGACCCCAACGTCGACATCGTACACATCGCCACCCCTCCCCACTGGCACGGCATCATGGCCGTCGAGGCTGCCAAGGCCGGCAAGGACATCTGGTGCGAGAAGCCGATGACGCGCACCATCGGCGAGGGCAAGCGCGTGGTGGAGGCCGTCCGGCAGAACGGACGCATCTTCCGCCTGAACACCTGGTTCCGCTTCAAGGACACCTTCTACGGACTGGGCACGACGGTCGAACCGCTCAAGAAACTCGTCGACAGCGGCCTGCTGGGATGGCCCCTCAAGGTGACCATCTCCGGAGCCACGGGATTCACCTGGAAATTCTTCTGGGTGGGGCAGGAGAACCTCAAGCCCCAATCCGTCCCGGAAGAGCTGGACTACGACATGTGGCTCGGCCCGGCGCCCTACAAACCCTACAACAAACACCGCGTGCACGCCACGTTCCGCGGCTACTGGGACTACGACGGCGGCGGACTCACGGATATGGGACAGCACTACATGGACCCCGTGCAGTACCTGTTGGGCAAGGACGACACCTCGCCCGTGAAGATCGAGGTCGACGCTCCGCAGCAGCATCCCGACGCCGTGGGCATCTGGCGCAAGATCGTATACACCTACGACGACGGCTGTCAGATCGTCCTCGAAGGCGAGGGCTACGAAAGCAAGGGCAAGGTCCCCTACATCGAAGGTCCGCTGGGCAAGGTGTATCAGGGTTTCGAGTGCACGATTCCCGACGTCATGGAGAAGATCGCCGAAATGCCCGACCCCGAACCGCAGAACACCGATTTCCTGGCATGCGTGCGCAACCGCGAGCCTTTCGCCCTCGACGAGCTCAAGGGACACCGCAGCTCCACGCTCGTGAACCTCGGGGCATGCGCCCTGCGCCTGAACCGCACGCTGCATTTCGATCCCGACAAGCAGCTCTTCGTCGGAGACGAGGCCGCAAACCGGCTCATCGACCAGCCGATGCGCACGCCGTGGAAAATCTGATAACGTCCAAAACCTGAAAAAAACATGAAAAAGATATTTATCACCATACTCCTCGCCGCCCTGATGCCCTTCGCAGCCGGTGCGCAGGACGCGCGCCAGCGCACCGCCGAAACGATCGTTGCGGACGCCCTGGCCCAACTCCCGGCCCAGACGCCCAAGGCGTTCGACAGCCTGATGCAGGAACTCGCGGCGACCGGAGCCGACGGAATCCGGATGATGGCCGCCATGCTCGTACCCGCAGCGGAAGGCAAGAACGCCCCCGTGGAATACGCCATCAACGGGGTGGTGAGCTACGTGACCGCCGCAGGCCGCGAAGAGCTGGCGCGGGAGATCCGCGCCGGACTGACGGACGCCGTCGCCGCCTCGACGGACAAACCCAACCAGGCATTCCTGCTCTCGCAGCTGCAACTATGCGCAACGGCGGCCGAAGCCCCCGTATTCGTGAAATACGCCGCGGACGAATACCTCGCCGACTACGCCGTGCGCGGACTGATCTCCACGCCCGGAACCGACGGGGAGATCCTCGCACTGATCGACGCAAGCCCGGCCCCGGACGCCCTGCTGGCCTATGCCGCCGCGGAGAAGCGCCTTGCGGCCGCAGAGCCCGCGCTGCTGAAATGGGCCGCAGACCCCAAGGCCGGCACGCCGACGAAAGTGGCTGTCTATAACGCGCTGGCCAAGTGCGGCACAGCCGCCTCGATCGCGCCGCTCGCAGCAGCCGCAAAGGCCGACGGATACGCCTTCACGAAAACGGACGCAACGGGCGCCTACGTCGCCCTGCTCGCACGGCTCGCGGCAGCAGGAAACAGCAAGGCCGTCGCCGCCGCCAAGGCCCTGCGCAAAACCGGCATGCCGCAGAACGTCCGGGCCGCAGGTCTGGGAATAGTCCTCGGCACGGACGCCAAAAAACAGACGCCGGAACTGCTCGCCGCGCTGAAAGACGCCGACCGCGAATACCGCTGCGCGGCGCTCGACTTCGCCGGCGATTTCGCCGACGACGCCCTCTACGCCGCAGTCGTGAAGAAAATGCCGTCGCTCTCCGACGCCGCGAAAACCGACGTCGTGAGCTGGCTCGGCGCCCGCCACGCCGCATCGCAGGCCAACGCCGTGATCGCGGCCATTTCCTCGGCCGACGAGGAACTGGCCCTGGCCGCCATCCGCGCCGCCGGGAAAATCGGAGGACAGGAGGCGCTCAACGCGCTCGTCGCACAGCTCGGAGGCGCACATGCCAAAGAGGCCTCGGCAGCTCTCGCGGCATTCAACGGAAAGCCCAACGCAGCGTTCGTCGCAGCTCTCGACGGCACGCCCGCCACGCAGGCCAACGCCCTGAAACTCGTGGCAAAAAGGCGCATCACCTCCGCAGCCGACAAGGTGTTCGCGCTGCTGAACTCCCCTGACAGGGCGGTGCGCACGGCAGCCTACGGCGCGCTGGCAGGCGTCACGACCCCCGCGGACTTCAACCGTCTGTGCGGCCTGCTGAACCAGGCGCAGGAGGACGACGTGAAGGCCCTTCAGGCCGGATTGAAGAACGCACTGGCCAAAGAGTCCTCCGACATACAGTACAAGATGGTGGCAGGGCAGATGGCCGCCGCCCCCGAAAAGGCCCGCTACTATCCCCTGCTGGCGCAGGCCGCCAGCAAAGAGGCGATCGACGCCCTGCTGGCCGCCGACGACCGCCAGGCCGCATTCGCGGCCCTGCTGACGGTTCAAAACCCCGCGATGGTCGACGTGTTGTATGATCTCGCCCGGCAGAACCCCGCATGGACCGACGCCGCAATTTCGCGCTACACGGATTTCGTCTCGAAGTCGCGCAATACGCCCATGCGCAAATACCAGCTATACCGCCGCGGACTGGAGGCGAAACCCTCGCCCAAGGTGCAGAACAAACTGCTCAAAGCGCTCTCCAAAACCCCGGTATTCCCGGCGCTGACGCTCGCCATGAACTACATGGACGCACCCGCGACGGCCGAAACCGCCGCAATGGTCGTGAAGACCGTCGCTGCGAAGAACCCCGCGCTGGGAGGAGAAACGGTAGCAGCAGCCCTGAAAAAGGCCCAGGAGGTATATGCCGGACTGGCCAAATCCGACGCCGACGCAGGTTACGCCGTCGACGAGATCAAGGGACTCCTGGCCAAACTCCCCGCAGAGGGATACCTCCCGGTATCGCTCGAACCGAGCGGATGGGAAGCCGTGGTCGGCGATCCCGAGACCCGCAAGGCGATGAAAGCCAAGGCGCTGGCGAAAGCGCAAACAGAGGCCCGGGCCGCGATGGCGAAGAACTGGACCGCAGAAAACGGCGTCCTGACCGGGGCCGCTGACGGAGGAGCGATCGGATCGGCGAAAAATTACGAAAACTTCGAACTGATCCTCGACTGGAAGACCGAAGGCGAGGCCGAGATGGGCATCCGCTCGATCCCGCAGATCGCACTCGGAGGAAAGAACTCCGGAGCCTTGACGGGCAACATGCTCCACGACAACGCCGCACCCAAAGCGGCCGCGAACGGCCCGCAGGAGTGGAACACGATGCAGGTGAAGGTGGTCAGCGACCGCGTGACGGTCGTACTCAACGGCGTCACGACCGCCGAGAACGTAATCCTCGAAAACGCATGCAACCGGGAGATCCCCGCCTACGCAGAGGGACAGATCCTGCTCATCGCGGGAAATGCGCCCCTCAACGTCCGCGAAATGTACATCCGCGAACTGCCCGCCACGCCGCGCTTCGAACTCTCGGAGGAAGAGGCTGCCGACGGCTTCGAGGTGCTCTTCGACGGTACGTCGATGCACAAGTGGACCGGGAACACCACCAACTACGTCCCCGTCGACGGAACGATCTACGTGACGGCGCAGTACGGCGGATCGGGCAACCTCTACACCAAGAAGGAGTACGGTGATTTCGTCCTGCGATTCGAATTCGCCTTCGACAGAGAGGGCGTCAACAACGGCATCGGCATACGCACCCCCATGGGCGTCGACGCCGCCTATCACGGCATGGAGATTCAGGTGCTCGACCACGACGCTCCGATCTACAAGAACCTGCGCGTATACCAGCAGCACGGATCGGTCTACGGAATTATCCCGGCCAAACGCGTGAAATTCCCGCCCCTGGGAACATGGAACGTCGAGGAGATACGCGCCGTGGGAGACCGCATCACCGTGACGGTAAACGGCGAGGTGATTCTCGACGGAGACATCCGGCAGGCCTGCCAAGGCCACAACGTGGCCCCCGACGGCGGGAAAAACAACCCCTACACCGTGGACCACAAGAACCATCCCGGACTCTTCAACGCCTCGGGACACATCGGACTGCTCGGACACGGAGCCGGAATCAAGTTCCGAAACATACGAATCAAGGAGCTGCCTGCGGCGAAAACCAAAAAATAGCCCTGACCCTCTGAAAGCGAACCCGCCCGAATTTCGGGCGGGTTTTTGCGAACAGCAGGCCCGAATATCGCAAAAATTGTGTTATATTTGCAAAAAATAGGCCGGAGCGCAGCCTCCGCGCCGCCGAGTTCAGAATAAAAACCTAAAAGAAAAAACCATGCTTATCCCTTGTGCAATCGGTTACGGGCAGATCATCGTAATCGTATTGGTAGTCATCCTGCTCTTCGGAGGCAAGAAAATCCCCGAACTGATGCGCGGACTGGGCCGCGGCGTCAAAGAATTCAAGGATGCCGTCAACAAAGACTATACGGCCGAAGACAACAAACCCGGAGACAAATCCGACTCCGGAAAGACCGAGTAATCACACCTGTTCCGCGGCGGCAAACAAATGAACATGAAAAAAAAGGATCCGGAGTCGACGGAGATGACTTTTTTCGAGCACATCGACGCCCTGCGCCCGCATCTGGTGCGAGGGGTGATGGCAATCGGAGTCATCGGACTGGTGGCCTTCTTCTGCAAGAGTTTCATTATCGACACGGTGCTGTTCGGGCCACAAAGCCCGGACTTCCCCACCAACCGCATGCTGACATGGGTGGGCGCCCAGTGGGCGCATATGGCCGAATGGCTCAACAGCGTGCTCGGCACGTCGTTCGACACCGATCCGGAGACCTTCCGCATCGCCAACGACCGTTTCTCGATCATCAACACTTCGTTGTCCGGGCAGTTCAACCTCCACATGAAGATCTCGCTCCTGACGGGACTGGCAATGGCCATGCCCTACACGCTGTGGGAGTTCTGGCGCTTCGTACGCCCGGCGCTCACGCCGAAGGAGATTCAGGGAACCCACCTGTTCGTATTCTGGGTGTCGCTCTGTTTCTTCGGAGGGCTGCTGTTCGGTTATTTCGTCATGGCGCCGCTGTCGATCAACTTCTTCGCCAACTACCAGGCCAGCGAGTTCATCACCAACATGTTCGACATCAGCGACTACCTGACCACCGTCATCATCGTCTCGATAGCCTGCGCCTTCATGTTCGAACTGCCGCTGCTGATCTACTTCCTGACCCGCATGGGGCTGGTTTCGGCCGGATTCCTCCGCAAATACCGACGCCATGCGTTCGTCATACTGCTCGTCGTCGCGGCAATCATAACCCCGCCCGACATATTCAGCCTCATTCTGGTGATCCTGCCGCTATACGGGCTGTATGAATTGAGCATCAAACTCGCGGAGCGGACCGAGCGCAAGCACGCCGCCGAAGAGGAACAAACGACGGAAATGACGGAAACGACGGAATAGCAGAAGACATATGGAGCGAACAAGCGAAACGAAGCCCGTCACGATCGTAGCCATCGGGGCGGGCAACCGTACCAACAAATACCTCGAATACGCGATCCGGAATCCCGACCGGATGAAACTGGTCGGCGTAGCGGAGCTCAACGACATCCGCCGCCACGCAATCGCCTCCAAATTCGGACTGAAGCCCGAAGAGTGCTTCGCCGACTACGAACGCTTTTTCGAAAACCCCGTCCCGGCCGACGCCATCCTGATCGGAACGCCCGAGAACATGCACTTCGAGCCTTGCATGAAGGCCATCGAGGCGGGTTACAACGTCCTGCTCGAAAAACCGATCGCGCAGTCGCTGCCCGAATGCTGCCGCATCGCCGAAGCGGCGCGGCGCAAAGGGGTCATCGTCGGCGTCTGCCACGTCCTGCGATACCATCCCTATTTCATCAAGATCAAGGAGATCGTCGACTCGGGCCAGCTGGGAGAGATCATATCAATCAGCCACCTCGCAGCCGTGGGGCTCGACCGAACCACACACGGATTCGTCCGCGGCATGTGGCGCCGCGAGGAGATCACCAACCCGATGCTGATTTCGAAATGCTGCCACGACATCGACTTCCTGCTGTGGCTCACCGAGGCGCGCTGCCGCAAACTATCGTCGTTCGGGTCCCTGCGCTGGTTCCGGGCCGAAAACGCCCCGAAGGGAAGCACGCCCCGGTGCATCGACTGCCCGCTGGAAAAGGAGTGCCCCTACTCGGCAGTGGACCTCTACTATAACCGGCGCGACTGGATTTCGAATTTCGACGTCCCGGAAGGCGCGACGCTCGACGAGGTCATACTCCGACAGTTGCGCACGGGCGATTACGGCCGATGCGTGTTCCGCTGCGACAACGACGTGGTGGACCACCAGATCGTATCCATGGAAATGGAAAACGACGTCACGATCTCCTTCTCGATGGATGCCTTCACCCTCGGCGACCAGCGAGAGACACACATACGGCTGACTCACGGCGAAATCGACGGTGACGAACGCATCCTGCGCGTGCGCCGATTCCGGGGCGGGGAAGAGCAGGTCTACGACTTCTCCGGCATACTCGGCAAGCCGTTCCACGCCGGAGCCGACCTAAATCTGGTCGAGGATTTCGTCGACACGATCAGCCGCAGGGAGCACCGCTTCCGCACATCAATCGGAAAATCGGTCGAAAGCCACCGGATATGCTTCGAAGCCGAGCGAAGCAGGCTATCCGGACAGACCGTAATTCTCGACCAAACGCGCTGATCGCCCCGGGCACAAACAGGCAGGCTGCAACCTTTCGGTTGCAGCCTGCCTGTTTGTCAGCGTCATTCGACCGCCAGCTCCCGGTCGATCCGGTCGGCCATGTAGCGGCAGAAACTGCGCGTATCGGCCAAGGGAGCCGACGCAGCGCCCCGCCGGTACATCGCCTTCATGTCGAGCAGCAGTCCGTAGAACAGATGCTCCCGGAAGGCGGGAATCACCCGCGGCGTCCGGTAGCCGTAGGCAGCGCCCTGCACCTCGCCGGCGCCCAACGGCGTGAAATCGTCGGCCCGGCGCTCCGCCGGCATGTCCGGAAGCGCCCCGGCGTCAGTCGCCGGGAACAGATCGCCGCCGTCGGACAGCGAAGCGGACCCGTCAAACAGCGCGAAGGCGCTTCCCGAACCCGACGAAGGCTTATCTTTGACGTTGGCCGCGGCGACGGTCGATTTGAGCAGCGACTGTTGCAGATTACGGACATGGTCCGTCAGCGGTTCGCGCGAACGGAGCCGCTCCTCGAACCACGCCACGAGGTCCTTCGCCATGAGGTCGGCCGTATAAGGATCGTCGGCCTTCGAAGCCGCGAGGTCCAGCGTTCCGAGCTTTTCAAGAAGCGTGCGCACAATCCGGCGCTGGAGGTATTCGCATGCCTGCACGCGGTTGTAAACGTTCTTCGACACCCCCTGCCGGTCGATCCAGCCGAGGTCGGCGGTCAGGGCGAGCGCCTCGCGCAGGGCGCGCCGCTGCACTTCGCGCGGCACGGCCGTGCAGGCGGGCCGGGCCGTTCCCTCGTAGACCGGATTCATATAGACGCCCCCGATGTAGCGCATCAGCTGCAAGGCGAGGGAGTTGACGCGCAGAACCATGTCCGTGAGCAGCTCCTCGCGGAACTTGTAGTCGCCGTCGCGGCCCGAAAGCCACCCGTCGCCGTGCTCGGCGACATATTTCAGATTGGCCGATTGCAGCGCCACGCTCCGGAACAGGTCGTCGCCCAGGTCTCCGGCCCCCACGCGGGGATCGTAAGTCCCGGAGGCGTACTGCGCGAAGAAACAGCGGGGGTCTCCCTCCTTCGAGGCGAGCAGGCGGCGCAGCTCCGGAACCTCGTCGTGCGGCGTCACAGCCCCCGGAACGGGCTTGTAGAGCCACTCGACGGCCAGGTAATCGTAAGGACCCAGCGCATCGGCCACGAGCTTCACACCGCGCTCCCTGTCGCCCGGCTGCGCGACGATGTTGTAGAACACGTCGTCGGTGATCGACGCCGCCAGGCCGTTTTCCCGCGTAAACGACGGCGAACGGAGCGAGTCGGTCGGATAGGCCGACGAGGCGGCGTAGTTGGGCATCACGCCGAAAGCCGAGGCCGCACGGCGGGCCACCATGGCCGTCAGGGCGTCGGCGATCTGACGCGCCGAAGGCTGCGTGGTGCGCGCCTCGGGGTCGGCGGCCGACAACGTCAGGAGCAGCTTCTTCTGAATGGCGGCCGTGAAATTGAAGGGCACGAAGATGTCGGTCCCGAGGATTTCACCGCTGCGCGGATCGACCCACGAGGCGGTGTAGAGTTCCGAATTGGAGGTTCCCGTGCGCCGCACGCAGTTGTTATAGAGGCTGTTGTCGTTGAAAGCCGGATCAGCCGGAAAAGGCTCTACCCGCACGACATCCTTGCAGCCGATCTTCGCGAAGGCATCGTTCCACAGCAGAAGCCCCCGCTCGACGGCGGCATAGGCCGAAGCGTCGAAAGCCGTGTCGACGTAAAACACCACGGGACGCACCTTCCCCGCGCTGTCGAGGATCGAACGGCGGCAGGCGTAATAATCGGTTTTGGCCTCCTGCTCCCGGTCCGAGAAGCGTTTGAACGCCTTGGCCGCCAGCCCGAGCCGCTGGTCGCAGAGCCGCATCCGCCGTTCGGGATCGCCCAGCACGCGGAGCGTGCGGCGGGCGACGATCGACTGGGGCTTGTCCTTCCACAGGTCGAGCAGGCCGAGGAAGCTGACCGTCGTGCCGTAGGAAAGCTCTCCCACCACCGAAACGCACCCTTTTCCGCCCGTCACGCCGGTCAGCATCGAACGGTCCTTCTTGTAATCGGCCTTGGCCGTCATCCAGCCGCCGTAGGTGTTGCCGCCCTCGGGGTCGATCGGACGCAGGCGTTTGACGTCCCCGACGAAAAGCGCCGTGACGTCGACGACGGACGACTTCCCGTCGGGCGTGCGGGCCTTCACGGCATACGAGGCCACGATCGGACCGATGTTGCTCCGTCCAACGGCCTCACGCATCGCCGGGCTGCCGTCGACGATCACCACCGGAGCGAACTCCCGCATGCAGAGGAGCGTGTCGCTCTTCCCGCGGCCGAACTCGACCATGTAGGGCGGCACGGGCTGCTGGTGGGCCAGTCCGTCGCCGGGATCGCCCGTCCGCTCGATCGTCGTGGTGATCATCAGCCCCCGGCCGAGCAGCGAATCGGGGAGTTCGAGGTAGAGTTTGTCCGCAGTCAGGTGCAGGGTCAGCCCGCCGCCGCGGACAGTCTCCACCCGCTTGTCCTTGAACAGTTTCTCGTAGGGAGTCGCCTTGGCGGCGGTATCGGCCTCCTGCTTCTTTTTCTTGTCGCGCTTCCTGTCCCCGGCTCCGGCTTCCACGGCGGCCGAACCGGCCGCCCGGACGGGCCGAGACGCCGCCGGCAGCAGCAAGATTCCCGCCAGCAGCGGAAGGAAAGCTATTTTAAACAGTTTCATCATGGTCCGGAAGATTTATTTTTTCAACGCTTTCTCGATGTTGCGCAGCAACAACTCGTAGTGCAGGCGCGCTTCGCCCGTCGCCGAAACGCTCTTCG
>ENA-UEPD01001674-UEPD01001674.1-human-gut-metagenome-genome-assembly--contig:-NODE-1674-length-11333-cov-9.813699_pt1 | contig 11333 bp, 6 predicted proteins | sample MGYA00242895_ERZ507906 | MGnify/ENA primary metagenome ERZ507906 (study PRJEB26167, sample SAMN06115416) | human gut metagenome | host: Homo sapiens | place: China:Guizhou | collected 2015-03-03... | reverse complement strand
GAACAGCGCACATAAGTCTTTCGGCAACCGCCTCTTCATCACCTGCGGAAATCTGTGTTCTGAATCCCATGACAAGCTTTGACTGTGAGAGCTCCATTTCCTCTGTAATATGTTTTTCTTTTGAAACATTCTTAACAACATCAGTAGATGAAGTCACAACATTTCTTTCGATATTTGCAAAGGCTTTCGCAAAAACCTCCTTTGCCTTATCGGCAGGGCTGTCGCCTATATAGAGAATCTCAAATTTTGCGGTTTTGAGAAGATTCTGCCATGCCTTGCAGAGTGATTCGGCAGTTGCGGCCTTGATTTTTTCGGCTGTACCGTAACGCTTGATTCCGAAAACCTCATCCTTGCACATATGCTTTATAAGCTGTCCCATTGCATAGATTCGCTTTTCGTTGAATTCCGAATCAATCACATCAAGAAGCTGTCTGCGTTCCTGTTCAAGTTCGCTTTCAATAAAAGCGTTGTTCTTGACATTCGGCTCAAAAATTACGCTGCACAAAAGCTCCGAAAGTTCTTTGGCAATGCTGACATCATCAAGAGAATATCTGTCATCAAGACCTGATACGGAAATTTTAATTACCTGACTTTCACCGTGTTTTGAAAGCGATGAAGTGAGGTCTGCACCGTAAAGTGAGCTGAGTTTTTTGCTGAGAACAGTAAAATCGGGATATTTTTTGCATGAACGAACAAGCAATCCGTCCACAAGCGCATTCTCCGATGCTGTTTCGACAGAAAGCGGAACAACAATATTCACGCTGATTTTCATAGTTTTAAAACGGCTGTCCTTAATGTTTGTAAAGTAAACACCGTTTGCAATTTCATTTCTGTTGATGAAATTCATTTAATCAACTCCGTTTTCAGATTATCAGTCATATTGTATCACATTTTGATTTATTATAAAAGAGATATAAGAAAAAATCACAAAAGTGCAATAGCAATTTGAAACAATTTTACTTTTCCGTACAAGGCTATCGGCATATTTTCCGAATTTTACCGCAATTTTATCTGCATAAGAATCTGTTAAGTTTGTTGCTTTTAATTGTATCATAAATAAAAACAAATGCAACTATACGAATTTATTGACAAACTTGTGTGCCGATTTTTGTAAGTATTGACATTAAATTCCGGATTGCGGATTTATTCTTTGTCTTTGCTTATCGTATGATGAACGAGAAAGTGCCTGTTTTTCAAAAGCAGTCATTCTGAAAGAAATACGGCACAGCGGTTTCTATACCTACTGTGCCGTATTCACTATATTTCCATGACAGAGCGTAAAATATTACTTATTAATTTTGGCAGAATGTTTTTTACTCTTACCGAATGCCGTTACTCCTTTCATAACGCCGCCGCTGATAATCAGCAATGCAATCCACATAATAGGGTTGCTGTTGTCGCCTGTCTGAGGGGACTTTGAATCATCAGGCAATTTAGCCGTTACGGTGTCAGCCTTTTTGATTTCTTCGGTTGGCGCATCTTCATTAGCAGAGATTGTCTTTTTGCAGTAATCGCAGATATGGTCTTTATCTGCGTCATTATGCAGACATACATATCCGCATTCTCGGCACACACCGTTTTTCCACTCGTGTGCTTCACTTGCCACAATCACAGCACCACAGCAGTTCCATTTTTGTTCGTGATTAAAAGCGGTTCTTGTCGTCCACTCCTGTACACCGCCCTCGTGGTTTGTTCCGTCAAATTCTCCGTAGGCTTTACCGCAGACATCACATACCGCCTTTTCGGTACAGGTGGCATTGCCGCCTGAGCAATTTTCGGTTTCAAACGCATCGCATCCGTCCACGATACATTTTCGGGTATGCTTACCGTCATTGTCAGATACCCATTCGCCAAAGGTATGACCGTTGTTGACTGTTACGGTCATCTCTGCATTATTGCCCGATTTGTCGGTAACAACTATCTTCTGCTCGCCGTTTGTCGGATGGAGAACAAAACCTCCGTCTGCATCAAGCGTAACCACCGTACCGTTTACGGTAACGGTATCAACATACTTCTCATCAACAGTAACGGTTTGTGCCTCACAATAGGTCTTGCCGTTCTCAATACCGCTGATTACAGGCTGAATATTATCAAGCGTTATACGGTCGGAGCGAAGGTATGTTATGTTAATATTTTCATCAACAAGCATTACATAAATAATATATTCTCCGTTGGGGTCTATGCAAAACGGTTCTTCATATGCACGGAATACAAGAGAGTTCAGTTCAGCCTCGGAAAGCTCCTTATCTGTTACCAAATAGGATACAAACACAACTCCGCTGTTATCTACGGCATTTATAGTTACCTCCTGTGTATCCTTAAAGAATATGCCAAAGGTAAGCTCGTTTAAGAATTGATTCCATTTATTTGTGCCTATGATAATTTCGCCCGTCGGCTTTTCTGTATCTTTCCACCGTGCCGTGATTGTAATGTTTTCGGCAGGCATGGTTTCGGGGATTTCCTTATCCCAGCCCTTAAAGGTATAACCTTTTCTTGTCGGGTTGTCAGGGGCGGTAATTTCCGTACCGTAGTCCTGTGTAATTGGTGCAATCTCACTTCCGCCGTTGGTATCAAAGGCTATTGTGTACTGATTGATTTCCCATTGTGCTTTGACCGTCATATTCTCCGCCGGCATGGCTTCGGGGATTTCCTTATCCCATCCCTTAAAGGTGTAACCTTTTCTTGTCGGGTTGTCAGGGGCGGTAATTTCTGTACCGTAATCCTGTGTAATTGGTGCAATCTCACTTCCGCCGTTGGTATCAAAGGTTATTGTGTATTTATTCGTATTCCACACGGGATAGAGCGTCAGCGCCTCGTTTTTGGTATAAATATCTTCAAAGCCATATACCTTTTCGCCGCCGTCAACGGTTGCCCAGCCTACTTGCGTGTAGCCCGCGCGGGTGAACAAAGCGCCGCGCAGGGTAAGAATATTGTTGTGGGGTTTCATATCCGTCACCGCACTGCCGGTGCCGTATGTGCCGGGGAGGTAAATCACCTCATAGTCGCCAGTGATCGAAAGCATGGAAACATCGGCAGGTACGGTATCGCCGGGTTTATAGCAGTTCCCATTTTCATCCGACCAATACAGCTGCGCGTCTTCCGAAATGCCGTCCGGGCGGGGCAGTCCCTCGGCAGAGGGTGCAGTAAAGCTCTCGCCCTTTTTCACGATAATGTTGATCCAGTTCTGTTGCTCACCGGGCATAAATTTACCCGTCCGCAGCTCTACTATTTTCAGACTGTCGGCGGCAAGATCTGTCGGCAGTTCAAGAACGGGGCGGAAGCAGATACCATAATTACTGCTTTCAACCGTGCCCATAAAATTATTCACTGAATTGCGTGTGGTTTTACGAATGTCGAAACCGTAAGAACGGGAGGTGTCCTGCCCCCAGAAAAGGGAGATATTATGATTGTTACCCAGTTCCTTTATGAAATCGGAGTTCTTGGTGAGAATCTGATCCCACTCGTTGTTGGCAGGAACTCCGCGCATAGGACTCTTATAGATACTGCCCATTGTGGGTGCGCGAAGGGTGTAGTTTATGCCGCCCGCAGTGTTGGTTTTACCGAAAATGAAACCTGCATTGTTCAGGTCGATCCAGCTGATGTCGGTAGTAACCCTGTAGTCGGCAATGAACAGACTGTGCTCGTAAGCATATCCGTACTGTGCGTTCTTGTCTTTGGTCACAGAGGCCTGCTCGGAGGAATCTTCTACATGGTTGGATGCCGGTTTCAGCACATAGGCGTCCACCGTGCCTGCATAGGTAAAAGGCACATAATGCAGGGTGCTGTCAGGCAAATTGCTGTTTACCGTTCCGGGGATGTTCATCGCCGACAGATCAAAATAGTATCTGCCGCCAGGGGCGAGGGTAAACTGTTCGTCAGGCTGACTTTCCACCGTCAGCATGACATCCGCAAAAGCACTTGCAAGGTCGGTCTTGCAGTCACCGTTATACTGCTCGCTGAATACCTTCATGGTATAGTCGCCCGGTGCAATGTCAGACGGGATTTTGATTTCAACCGTTCCGCTTTCGGCAGTAGGTTGTGCTACTCTGCCGTAATACTGTGCGCCGTTGTTATCCGCCAGGATGACAGAGATATATTCATTTTTCCCTGTGGTCGCCCCTTTGTAATTCAGCGTAACGGTATCGTCGGGGGCGGCGCTGACAGTTTTTTCCGTCACGGCAAAATTGCGTCTACTATCTAAAAGCGTCAGCTTCCACTCGTTTCCGCTGTATTCGGGAATCGGGGTCAGCCCTCCGTCAGGCTTTCCGCCCACAGCGGCAGATGCAAAAAGGACAGAGTTCATATTTAATTTAAAAGCGGGACGAACAGTCCGATGATTATTGAAAATGAGGATAGTGTGCCCAGAGTATTGGACAGAACCATCACTAGTCACGACGGCGAGATGATATTTATTGGAGCCGGGGGAGCGCAGCCACCAAGCGGTTGTCACCCAATTCGGATGTGCAGGCTCCAAGGCACGCAGATCGTTGTTTACCGCAAACGCTTCCGCTGTGGAAAGCGGCCAGAATACAGCGTTATCCACCTGCCCTCCCGCTACACAGTCGGTATTCTCTCCGTCGTAACTTCCGCTTGTAAGCGCCCGTTTCTTTACGGCAGCATTTTCTTCTGTCGTCAGCTTTGCTGCAAGCGCATCTATCGCGGTTTTCAAATTACTCGGTGCGTATTCGTTGTTTAATATGGTATCGACAAATGGTATAACTCCCATAGCGCCTGCCGCAAGCAGGGTAATATCCCCCTGTGAGCTTGTAACACCGCTTCCGTCATAGCCGATAACTCGCCATGCAGCGGGATTATTTTCATGGTTTTGCCCGAAATACACAGTCGGTGCGGTCGCTGTGTTTACATTTTTACTTAACACACTTAGTGCATCTGCACCAAGCTGTATCGCAGCAGAGCCCTCTGCCCCAACCTCCTCGGCGAATACGCTTATCGGCGTAAGGCAGAGCGTCATGCATAAAGTTAGCAGGATACTAAGTATTCGTTTTTTCATTTTTCGCCACCTCCGTTATATGAATTTAATCAAGAGCGGTTATTGTAATAGTACCTCTGAAGCCACCGAGATAAGTATTGTATGCCGAATTTTCAAACCACAACTGCAATGTAATGTCTTTATTTGACGCATCATACATTCTGTTGAAATTAAAGGAATGTTGATCATTGGTATACGGTATTTTTGCCCCGTCCCTTTTTATTCGTGTAAGCTCCCTGCACAGATCGTCATCATAACCGTCTGTCATCTGAATAGAGTAATTGCCGCTTTTGTTAGCTTCGTTTGAACCGACTTCGAGAGAACCGCTTAAGCAGACATTGTAAATATGTCCTTTTTTGAGTGTAATATTATTCATGTAGGATGAAATCAAGCCGCCCTTGTTTATTTTTTGGTAGACAGTAATATTGGCACGACTGTTATTCTTCAGTACTACTTTAATCGGAGAGGCCGCCTCTCCGTAAAAATATCCCGAACAGCTGCCGTTCTGACCTGCGTCACCTTTGTCGCCTTTATCTCCTTTGTCACCCTTTTCGCCTTTTTCACCGATGTCTCCTTTGTCTCCTTTTTCACCGTCAACTCCTGTGGCTTTCACTCCCGTATCGGTCGTTCCAATCCACCAGTTGCCGTTTTCTCCGATGAACGGGGTATTTCCGTCTTTGCCGTCAGCGCCGTTTTGTCCGTTTGTTCCGTCCTTACCATCAGCACCGTCTTTGCCGTCAACACCGTCTTTGCCGTCAACACCGTCTTTGCCGTTTATACCGTCCTTGCCGTCTGCGCCGTCAAGACCTTTCAAAATTGAAAGATCGTAAAGGTTAAGCCATATTTCATCGCCGACATAACGCCACTGTAGGTTATTTTCATTTACACGGAACTCAGGTGTTTTTCCGTTTGCTCCGTCCTTACCGTTCTGTCCGGCATCTCCTTTATCTCCCTTGTCACCTTTTTCACCGTCAACACCTGCGGCTTTTACGCCAATGTCGGTCACTCCGAGCCACCAGTTGCCGTTTTCACCGATGAACGGCGTATCACCGTTTTTGCCGTCAATACCATCGACACCGTTCTTTCCGTCGATTCCGTCTTTTCCGTCAAGACCTTTCAAATTTGAAAGGTCGTAAAGATTTAACCATATTTCATCGTTGACATAACGCCATTGAAGATTGTTTTCATTTACACGAAACTCAGGTGTTTTTCCGTTTGCTCCGTCCTTACCGTTCTGCCCTGCGGGTCCCTTTATATCGGAAATGGCAACAAGGTTTTGCCAGTCTTCTCCCTCATAGCGCCACTGTATATATTCTGTTGTTCTTTGTACCTCTATGTTTTTGCCGTCAAGACCGTCTTTACCGTCAGTACCGTCTTTGCCGTCAATGCCGTTTTTACCGTCAATACCGTTCTTTCCGTCAGTGCCGTCTTTGCCGTTAAGACCGTCTTTTCCGTTAGTACCATCTTTACCGTTAAGACCGTTCTTTCCGTCAATGCCATCTTTGCCGTCAGTGCCGTTCTTTCCGTCAGTGCCGTTCTTTCCGTCAGTGCCGTTTTTTCCGTCAGTACCGTCTTTTCCGTCAAGACCGTTCTTTCCGTCAGTACCGTCTTTGCCGTCAAGACCGTTCTTTCCGTCAGTACCGTTTTTTCCGTCAGTACCTCTGAGCGTGTTAAGAGCTACAAGATCGTGCCATTCCTCTTCGGCGGTATCTCTCCATTGGATTGCTGTGCCGTTGTTTCGCACCTCCGGCAACAGGGTTTTGCTATTTTCCGCCTTGCTGCATACGGCAGCAAATGCAATGCAAAGTATGATGCAAAGCACAAGACAGAGTGCGGTAGTAATACAGTATATTCGTTTTTTCATTTATCATTGCCTCCTCTCAAATATTGTGAACGGTATTTATCAGCAAACAGGGCAACACCCTGTTTTAAGACCTCCATTTGGGTTTTTAAATAATATTCATCCTCAAACATAGCATAGTGTACACAGGCACGGACAAATATAAAAATGAGCGGTGTAATTACCGTGTACGGAATGCCGATTTTCGGCTCAAGCCGCTTTGCATACTCGGTATAGCGCTCATTTACCCCCTCAAAGAATTTCTTGCCGTGCTCAATATATTTCGGATGGGTATAGACCTGATACATCAGCCGATATTTCTTGCCGTGCTTCTTTGCGGTCCAATACGGAACCTCTTTCACAAATCGAACAACATCCTTCGGGTCGGTGGGAGCTTTTTCCATAAAATCATCCTCAACCTTTTCCATACAGTATGCAGTTGATTCAATAATCAGTTCATCAACACTGTTGAAATAGGAATACAGATTTCCCGTTGTACAGCCACACGCTGCCGCCAAAGCCTTGATGCCCGTACCGGTCAATCCATTTTCAGCATAGCATTCAAAGCATTTTTCCATTATTTCCCTCTTACGCTCGTTGTGCTGTTCCTCTGTTGTTCTCATAACATTCGCTTCCTTTTGATAACTAATCGATTAATTAATTATAGTATAGCACAGAGCTACGGCAATTTCAACAATTAACTAAGAAAAAATCGCAAAATATTAAATTTTTATCGCATCTGTCGGAAACTTTACTGCTATAGCAGTACCCTTTTCCGAACTTTCTTCCACACGAACCTTACCATTGTGCAGTGCAACGATTTCCCACACCAAAGAAAGTCCCAATCCAACTCCGCCGTATTCTCTGCTTCGGGATTTATCCACACGAAAGAAGGGCTGAAAAATACTTTCTCTGTATTGTTCGGGGATGCCGTAGCCGGTATCCGCAATCGTAATAACAAGCTGATTGTCTTTGTGCGTTACGGTAATATTCACTGTACCGTCAAAACGGTTGTAGCGTATAGCGTTTTCGGTCAGATTATATAACAAACGGTAAATCAGCGTGTCACTGCCTGTCATAACAGCGTCGCCCGTGCTTTCAAGTGTAACATTGTTCTTCTCTGCAAGGGGTGCAAGGTCAGTGAAAATCTCTTCTACCATAGGTCCTATCTCTATGCGGTCAGCACACGATACTGTCCGAAGCTCGCTCATTTCCAACAGGGTTTTTGTCATTTGCGTCATTCGTTCAGTCTGCTCACGCAACAATCGGAGGAACTCCGCCGTTTCAGGCGATACCTCGGAATGCTCTGCCGAAAAAAGTTCAAGCTGTGCCTGCATAAGCGAAAGCGGCGTACGCAACTCGTGTGCGGCGTTTCCCGTGAACTGTCGTTGAGCGGTAAATCCCTCATCAAGACGGTCAAGCATCCGATTGAACGACTTGACAAACTGTCTCAGTTCAGGCGGAACTTCTTCGGTTATCTTCATATCCGTCAAATTGTTAGGTTGAACCTTTTCAACCCGAGCGGTAAAAGTACGCAGAGGCTTCAGTGCATGCCCGCTTAAAAAATACGCAAGCACACCGCCCAACAATGTTGCCGCCGCCGTAATATACCAATTGGTAGCGATAAAGGATTCCTGTGCTCCGTTAATTACAATAGTCAATTCACGATCAAGCTTTTCGTGTTCGGGATCGAAAAAGTCAGGTTCTCCTTTGTCCGTATCACCGTAACCTGTAACATAAGAGCCTATGGAATCCATATAATGGCTGCCGGAATAGCCGATAAGAACATTCATAAAAATGCAGGTGGCTCCGATAAGAAGTGCTGTCATCAGAGTTATGCGCCATTGCAAGGATAGCTTTTTCATACTTTTTCTTCCTCCATAACATATCCTTCACCAATGCGATTGCGAATCGGGTCATAGCCGAGTGCCGCACGCAGTTTCTTTCGTAATGCAGATATATGTACTCTTATTGAATTGCTGAAATTGTCAACACTGTTATCCCAAACATGGTCGAGCAGTTCTTCCTGACTGACGGGGCGACCTTGATTAAGAAGTAAATATTCAAGTATTCCGATTTCTTTTCGGGTAAGTGACAGCTCCTGACCGTCAGCAACGGCAACACGGGCTTTGGTGTCAAAAGCAACCTTTCCACAGTTCAAAACAACATTGTTTTGTGTAAACCGCCGGCGAGTCAGACTGCGTATTCTTGCCTCAAGCTCCTCCAAATGAAAAGGCTTTGTCAGGTAATCGTTTGCTCCGGCATCAAGCCCCTCCACCTTGTCGGCAACCTCACAGCGTGCCGAAAGAATTAACACTCCGGTATCTCTGTCGGTTTGTCGCAGAGTTCGCAGTACCGTCATCCCGTCTGCACCGGGTAAATTCAGATCAAGTAAAACAAGATCGTACTTTTCTATTCCGAGCAACTCATTTGCTTTGTTTCCGTCATAGCAAAAATCAACGCTGTATGCCAATCTTTTAAGGCTGCGAACAATTGTCTCGCACAGCGCACGCTCGTCTTCAATTACTAAAATACGCATAGAAACTCTCCTTGTTGTGTTTTCATATTTCTTTGATAATTTAATTATATCATTATATCGCTCAGACATAAAGTTTTTGTTAAGTTTTCGTTCTTAACAGGGATTTTACATCCTCTGTGCTACAATGAGAGCACAAAAGAAAGGAGTGACCGAATTGACTCGAAAGAAAAAAGCCGTATTTCAAATCGTACTGATTATCTGCGGAATTACGATGCTGTGTTACGGAGCTCTGCGTGGAGAGGCAGAAACCGTGTTAAGCAAGGCAATCCGGCTGTGTTTGGAGTGTGTGGGAATTGGATAACAAAGAACCGAAGAAAAAAAGAGGCGGTGTATCGCAGTTTCTCTCACGCTTTCGATGGCTTATTCAAGCAGGAGCAACTTTGCTGAGTAATATTCATCTGCCGAATTTATTGAAGGGCAAAATTTATCAAGGCAACGGAAAGGCTGTTTGCGTTCCGGGACTGAATTGCTATTCCTGCCCTGCGGCATCGGGTGCATGCCCAATCGGCTCGTTTCAGGCTGTGGTGGGTTCGTCAAAATTCAGTTTTTCATATTATATCACAGGATTCCTCATATTGATAGGAGTTCTGCTCGGGCGTTTTATCTGCGGTTTTTTGTGTCCGTTCGGATGGCTTCAGGAACTGTTACATAAGATACCGACAAAAAAGCTTTCCACTAAAAAGCTGAAGCCGCTGACATACATAAAATATGCAGTTTTGCTTTTTGCTGTAGGTTTGCTGCCAATGCTCATTACAAACGATGTGGGTATGGGAGATCCTTTTTTCTGTAAGTATCTTTGTCCTCAAGGGGTACTTGAGGGGGCAATTCCTCTTGCCGCCGTCGATTCGGGAATCCGTGCCGCACTGGGTACGCTCTTTTCGTGGAAGTTTGGCATATTGATTACGGTAATCGTACTGAGTGTACTTTTCTACAGACCGTTCTGCAAGTGGCTGTGTCCTCTCGGTGCATTTTATGCGTTGCTTAACAAGGTGTCGCTTTTCGGAATGAAAGTAGACAAACACAAATGCATTTCCTGCGGAAAGTGTGCCAAAGTATGCAAGATGGATGTAGATGTAACCAAAACTCCCGACCACACCGAATGCATACGCTGCGGTAAGTGTATCCGTGCCTGTCCTACCAAGGCGGTCAGCTTTCGCTACGGCTTTGGCAAAGGAAAAGAAAATGATTGTCCCGCTGAAAAAGCGGAAACAGCAAAACAAAAAATTGAAACAGAAATTGAAACAGAAAAGGAGTAAATACCATGAAAACAACAAAAATTTTAACCTTACTGACTGCCTTGATGATGTTGTTAAGCTTTGCCGCCTGTGGCACAAACAAAGGCAATACGACGAATACTACCGCAAATAAGAAAAGCGAAACGGCTATGCTGACAGCTGTGAATCCGAAAACAAAAGACGAGGCCGCCGACCTGCATCAAAAACTGATGGCACAGGAAAATGCTATTCTTTCCGAAAACAGCAAACTTTGGGAAAAGGTATTTCTTTCAGCCGATAAAGGTATGGCGATGAATGAGGACGGCAAAAACTACGGCGATTTTCTTCTGAAAACAATTGACGGTATCAAGGATCAGTTCAGTGCTGATGAGTTGAAACTGCTTAATAAAGGCGCCGAAGAGATTAAGGAAATTGAAGGAAAGCTGACGCTTTTGGAACAAAAATTTCCCGGATGCGGAGAAAAACCGTCTGATGGAGATATGAGCGTTCCGGCTGAAAACGGTAAGCCCATCGAAAAGGATAATCTGATGAAATTCCCGACATTTGACGGCAAGGATCTTGACGGAAATGAAGTTAAGAGCAGTACGCTTTTTGCAAAAAATACCGTTACCGTAGTAAACTTCTGGTTTACCACCTGCAATCCCTGCGTGGAAGAACTTGCCGACTGGATGCAGGACGAGTTCCTTGTGGAAAAACGTAACGAGTACAACGAGGTGCATAAGCGCATGT
>ENA-UEPD01001669-UEPD01001669.1-human-gut-metagenome-genome-assembly--contig:-NODE-1669-length-11358-cov-6.248471_pt1 | contig 11358 bp, 8 predicted proteins | sample MGYA00242895_ERZ507906 | MGnify/ENA primary metagenome ERZ507906 (study PRJEB26167, sample SAMN06115416) | human gut metagenome | host: Homo sapiens | place: China:Guizhou | collected 2015-03-03... | reverse complement strand
TCACAGACAACACGTATGATCCTACAGAAGATTTCGGAGTGTGTTAATTGGTTAAATATAAATTTGCAAAAAGGGTGATTGCTTCTTCAGAAGTAGCCACCCTTTTTGAATATTCATCAATTCGGAGCCTGATGAACCGTAAGTTGCGGGAAGGGAAAATTGATGCCTTTTTCATTGAACGTAGCATAAATCGTCTTATTTATGTCGAAATAAACGCCCCAATAATCGCCACTCTCCACCCAAACACGGACTACAACATTCACACTACTGGCATCCAGCGCATGCAGAGCTATAAACGGAGCAGGATCATTGAGAATACGCTTATCGGCGGTCAGCACCTCACGTACCACTTTTTCCACCTTATTATAGTCTTCACCATAATCGACGCCAAAGATCCATTCAACGCGGCGGGTCTTCTGGTTACTATAGTTAGTCACCACTCCACTGCTTAAAGCCCCGTTGGGCACATAGATGAGCTTGTTGTCGGCAGTTGTCAGGATTGTATGGAATATCTGAATTTCCTTGACCGTACCGGAAACACTTTGTGCTTCGATCCAGTCGCCTACCTTATAGGGTTTGAACAGTAAAATAACCAGTCCGCCGGCAAAATTTTGCAAATTACCGGAAAGCGCCATACCGACAGCCACACCGGCAGAAGCCAGCAAAGCAGCAAACGAAGTCGTCTCGACGCCCAATGCGCCTACCACGGAAACAATTAATAGTACGGTAAGAAGGATATTAACGAGACTCTTTACAAAAGTCTTGATACTGATATCCACGTTTCTCTTATCCATCACCCGGCCGACCAGACGGTTCAGCATCCGGATCAGAAAACGTCCGACCAAAAATACAATGACCGCTTTCAGAATATGTCCTCCGGCCTGTATGCCCGAGTCTATCAGTTGTTGGGTGATCAGTCCCAACTTATCGAGCCCGTCTGCCTGGGCTATAGCCTGGTCCAGCTTCTCAGCCGCCACTTGCAGGGAATCGGCGACTTGTTGTGTAGTTTGGAATAGTAGCATAATAATACAATTTTAGAGTTTGTCCATTTAATAACAGCGGACAAAGCTACAATGTTTTTATCAAATAGCGAAGTGTTTCTTGCTTTACACAAGCAAAAAGCGTAAATTTGCTGCCGATTCACTTAGTAGGGGTGCCTTAACATGACGGGCTGAGAACATACCCTTTGACCTGATCCGGGTAATGCCGGCGTAGAGAAAAACAAATTAGCAACATGAAAAAGATGATTTTTGCCGGCTGTCTGATGGCCGGAGCAAGTGTCTTCGCACAAGCGGGCGAGACAGACAGCTTGAAAGTAGTAAATCTGCAAGAGGTGCAGATAGTATCCACACGTGCCACTTCAAAAACCCCGGTGGCATTCACCAACGTTTCGAAAGAAGAACTCAAAAAGCAGAACTTCGGGCAAGACATCCCTTTTCTGCTCAGTATGACTCCTTCGGCACTGACCACCAGTGATGCCGGAGCAGGTATCGGTTACACCACACTGCGCGTACGGGGAACAGACGGGACACGCATCAACATCACAGCCAACGGAATCCCGATGAATGATGCCGAAAGCCATACACTCTTCTGGGTAAATATGCCCGACTTTGCTTCGTCCGTAAAGGATATACAGGTGCAGCGCGGTGCGGGTACATCGACCAACGGCGCAGGCGCTTTCGGAGCCAGTGTCAATATGCAGACGGAAGGTATTTCGATGCAACCTTATGCCGAAATAAACGCCTCGTACGGCAGCTTCAATGCTCACAAAGAGACAGTAAAATTCGGGACGGGACTGCTGAAGGATCATTGGGCATTCGATGCCCGCCTGTCCAACATCGGTACGGACGGATACATAGACCGGGCATCAGTAGACCTGTACTCTTTCTACGCACAGGGTGGATATTTTGCCGACAATACTTCGGTGAAGTTCATCACCTTCGGCGGTAAAGAAAAGACGTATCATGCCTGGAATTATGCAACTAAGGAAGAGATGAAGAAATATGGCCGACGCTTCAACTCATGCGGCATGTACACAGATGACGACGGACACATCCGCTTTTACAAAGACCAGACGGACAACTACCTGCAAATGAACTATCAGCTCTTGCTGAATCATACTTTCTCGGCAGCATGGAACCTGAATGCGGCACTCCATTATACAAAGGGGGACGGCTACTATCAGGAGTATAAAGAGGATCGCAGCCTGAAAGAGTATCGCCTGCATCCGTTTATGTACGATGGAAAGGAAGTGGAAAAAAGCGACCTGATCCGGCAGAAGAAGATGGACAATCACTTTGGCGGCGGCGTATTCTCGGTGAACTACCGGAATGAGAAGCTGGACGCTTCGCTGGGCGGCGCACTGAACTACTACGACGGATGGCACTTCGGACGGGTGATCTGGGTGAAGAACTATATCGGCGAGTTGCTGCCCGACCACGAATATTACCGTAACAAAGCCAAGAAGACGGACGGGAACCTCTATCTGAAAGCCAACTACAATCTGGTGGCAGGCCTCAACGCGTATGCCGACCTGCAATACCGCTACATCAACTATAAGATACACGGTGACAATGACAAGTACGATTACAACACTGACGGACTACAAAAGCTCGCAGTCAACGATCACTTCAACTTTTTCAACCCGAAAGCCGGACTGAACTGGGATATCGACTCCAACAACCGGGTTTACGCCTCTTTCTCCGTTGCCCAGAAAGAACCTACACGAAACAACTATACCGATGGTAACGCAGACGAATATCCGAAGGCGGAAAAACTGTACGACTACGAACTGGGGTATACCTACCGAAACACATGGTTGAGCGCCGGAGTCAACTTCTACTATATGGATTACAAGGACCAGTTGGTGCTGACCGGAGAATTGAACGAAATAGGCGAAGCCATGGCACGCAACGTGCCGGACAGTTACCGGACGGGCGTAGAACTGATGCTAGGAGTTAAGCCATGCCGATGGTTCCAATGGGACATCAACGGTACGCTGAGCAAGAACCGGGTGAAAAACTTCACCGAAAAACTGTACGAAGACGAGTGGAAGAACCCGATCGAAGTGGAACATGGTAACACCCCGATCGCTTTCTCTCCGGACTTTATACTGAATAATCGTTTCTCGTTCAGCCACAAAGGATTCGAAGCCGCCCTCCAGTCACAGTACGTCAGCAAGCAGTATATGAGCAATGCCAAGCAAGCAGAGCAGACACTCGATGCTTATTTTGTGAGCAACCTCAATCTGGCATATACATTCCAATTGCGACACGTGAAGTCGGTTACAGTGGGATTCACCATCTACAACCTCTTCAACGAAAAGTATGAAAACAACGGGTATGCCGGAAGCGGCTATACGCTGAAGGACGGCAAGCCCGAACGCTATAATTATGCCGGCTATGCCGCCCAGGCAGGTACAAATGTAATGGGTAACCTCTCGATCCGCTTCTAAGCCATGAACTATCTCGAAATCACAGGTGCCCTTGTCGGGCTGATTTACCTTTGGCTGGAATACCGGGCAAGCATTTATCTCTGGATAGCGGGCATCATCATGCCGGCCATCTATATATTTGTATACTACCAAGCAGGATTGTATGCCGACTTCGGCATCAATATCTACTATCTGCTCGCGGCCGCCTACGGCTGGATGGTCTGGATGCGGGGAAGCGAAAAAGAGACCCGGGCCGAGCTGCCCATCACGCACACACCCTTGAAAAGATACCTCCCCCTATTGCTGGTATTCCTGGCAGCCTTCTTCGGCATCGCCTGGATACTGATCCGGTTTACGGACAGCAACGTCCCCTGGCTCGACTCGTTCACCACGGCGCTGAGCATCATCGGCATGTGGATGCTGGCACGCAAGTACGTCGAACAGTGGTGGGCATGGATCGTAGTCGACGTGGTATGTTGCGGACTCTACATCTATAAAGAGCTTTATTTCACATCCGCTCTTTACGGACTTTACTCAATAATCGCTATCTTTGGCTACTTTAAATGGAAACAAATGATGCATTATGAAAGTAAATGATATCGATATGGACGCCGTCATACTGGGCAACGGCGAATATCCGACCCACTCAATGCCGGAAACCATGCTGATTATGGCGCCTTACGTGGTGTGCTGCGACGGGTCCGCCGACGAACACATCCGAAGGGGATTTACACCCGATGCCATCATCGGCGACGGAGACTCGCTCTCACCGGAGAACAAGGAACGGTTCAGGACCATCTTCCACCAGATAGACGACCAGGAGACGAACGATCAGACCAAAGCGGTACACTTCCTGCTCGACCAAGGCAAAAAAACAATCATCCTCGTGGGTGCAACCGGTAAACGGGAAGACCATACCCTGGGAAACATCAGTCTGCTGATAGACTATATGAAAGCAGGAGCGCAGGTAACGATGCTGACGGACCACGGAATGTTTATTCCGGCATCGGGGCGGAACTGTTTCAAGTCATATCCCGGACAGCAAATCTCCATCTTCAACTTCAACGCCACCGGACTGAGGGCCGATGGGCTGGTATATCCGCTCAGTGACTTCAGTAACTGGTGGCAGGGTACGCTGAACGAAGCGACAGGCACCGAATTTACGATCCATGCGGAGGGAGACTACTTGGTTTATCTGAATTACTGACTGGTTTCTCCTTCGTCTCGGCCACTTCGACCAGATAGACACTGACGCAGATCATGCCGATGGCAATGGTCTGCGACCAGCTGAAGCGGTCCTGTCCTACGAGTAGAGAGACGATGGTTGCCACGATCAGTATCAAATACCCATAGATGGCCACCACGGTAGTCTTCAGATATTTCAGTCCGATCGGTACCAACAGGTAGCTGACAACCGTAGGGAATATCAGGACAAAGAGGAGCACCGACAGCGGAAACCAGTGTAACGGCCCGGAAAATACCGGAGCATGGAAACCGGTGACAGCCGAAACGACGATGCTTGAAAAAGCCGCTCCGGCAAAGGTATACTTCAATACTGTAAACATTCCGACCGACTTCAGTATTCGGTTACTTGCCACCAGATAGACAGCATAGGCGATCGAACTCAACAGGCAGAGCATATTGCCTGTCAGGGCGTCCGAAGCCAGATCGTCACTCTTCTGAGCCAGAATGCAAAGAATGGCTCCGCCGAGTCCGAGGGAGATACCGGCTATCTTCATCGCACTGATCTTCTCCTTGAAGAAGACCACGGCGATCACAAACACCCAGATAGGCTGCAAACTGGTGAAAATGGAACTCGAGACCGGAGTCGTTTTACTCAACCCCATCAGATAAAGAAACATGAAACCATAGATGCCCAAGGCTCCCAGGAGAAAAAGGAATATTTTTTCTTTCCGGGTGGAAATTTCGGGCTTGACAAACATCCCGATGATCCAGAAAGCAATGGCGGCAAACACGCACCGGAGGGTAACTCCCGAAAGGGGACTGACCCATACGGGAAGCAGATATTTCAACGCATTCATGTTCAATCCGCTAAAGGTTTTGGAAACCACCATACTCAGATTGGCCTCCACTTTCTTATTCTTCATCATACGAGGGTTATTTTTTTATTCCCGTACAACAAAAGAGGGAGACGGAAAGTTCGGAGAAAGAAGGACGATAAAGTCCGGAGCGGAAAGCAGATTACGATTATTTAGTTTTACACTAAAAACAGACTTTCACCCGCATGCGGAACGAAGAAAATCCGCGGGCGGGCGGAAGCGAAACCGGAGATGCCTGCAGGCAAAAAAAGTGGCGGGAGTTTTTTAAAAAAGTCCCGCCACTCCCCCCCAGAAGTATCTCTGAGACCGTTTTCACAAACAATTTCCCGTCAGCATCTCCATCCGGGAAAAGAGCCGCCGGCTGTGGGAAAAGCATATTTCACCATAGAGAGCGCAAAGCATTCACATTAATAATCCATAACAAAAGTCATCTACATCACCCTGTGCCCTCAAGGGAGAGTCTCTACTTGCCCAACAGATAGCTCTTGAAATCAGCAAACTCCTTCGTCATCGGCAAACTTTTCTTTTCGCCTTTCATAAAAGCCCGGAGCTTAGCAGGTATTTCGACCTCGGTACCAATGATGCTCTCCACCGTTTGCAGGAATTTGGCCGGATGGGCCGTTTCGAGGAATACGCCTGTCTCACCCGGCTGCAAGCCTTCCTCCAATGCACGGTAACCGCATGCTCCATGAGGATCGAGCAGATAACCCGTCTGCTGCCAGCACGCTTTCACGCTTTCACGAATCTGCTCGTCGGTGTACGTCGTTCCGGATATCTCGGCAGCGATGGCTGCATGCGAACCGCCATACAGGTCGAGCACACGGGCAAAGTTGCTCGGATCACCCACATCCATCGCATTGGCAATGGTGGCAACGGACGGACGGGGATTGTACTGTCCTGTCTGCAAATATTGATAGAAAATATCATTCTTATTGTTGGCGGCGATAAAACGGCGGACGGACAAGCCCATCTTTTTGCCGAACAAGCCTGCAGTAATGTTACCAAAGTTTCCGCTCGGCACACAGATGACGACATTCTCTGCCCGGCCGGCCTTCTTCAATTGCGCATAGGCATAAAAATAATAGAATGCCTGCGGCAGGAAACGTGCCACGTTGATAGAGTTAGCCGAGGTCAGCAACAACTGTTCGTTCAGTTCCTGATCCATAAAGGCTGCTTTCACCAGCGCCTGGCAGTCGTCAAACGTTCCCTCCACCTCCAGGGCTGTAATATTCCGCCCCAGCGTAGTGAACTGTTTTTCCTGTATCTCGCTGACTTTTCCCTTCGGATAGAGCACGTACACATGAATACCCTCTACCCCCAAAAAGCCATTGGCTACCGCACTACCGGTATCTCCGGAAGTGGCTACGAGCACATTCACCTGTTTCCGCCCCTCTTTCCGGATGAAGTATCCCAACAAACGGGCCATAAACCGTCCACCTACATCTTTAAAAGCCAATGTAGGACCGTGGAAAAGCTCCAGGGAATAGATGTTCTCCTTCACCGGCACCAATGGGACATCAAAATTCAACGTATCATAAACAATCTCTTTCAGCGTTTCTGCCGGAACATCTTCTCCAAAGAAAACATCTGCCACCCGGTAAGCGATTTCCCGGAAAGAAAGATTCTCTATCTCGTCATAAAACTCTTGGGGCAAGGGCTTGATGGTCATGGGCATGAATAGCCCCTTATCAGAAGCAAGTCCTTTGACTACCGCTTCTTCAAGCGAAGCAAGCGGAGCTTGTTTGTTAGTACTATAATATTTCATGGGTATTTTTATAAATGGTTTCGGAGTCGGTGCACCACAGATTACACGGATTTTCACAGAACTTTCAATCTTTTTATCAATAAAAATAAATCATTCATCTGTGAAAATCTGTGTAATCTGTGGTGAACAAACTCTGTTCCTATTCCTTAACGGTTCATAAACTCTTTAATAAATTCATCCTCTTTCAGCAATCCGTAACTGCCCTCCACTGCTGCAACTTCATCGAAGGTCTGCACGCTGTCCGGCTCGATACCCGGATACCAGATAAAAAACGGGACCGGCTCGTTGGTATGCGTACGCAGTTCACAGGGAGTAGGATGATCGGGTAATACGGCAATCGCTACCGGCTCTTCCCACTCCTTCACAGCCTCGTAGATAGGACCTACGGCACGGCTATCCAGGTTTTCAATCGTTTTCAGTTTCAGCGCCACATCACCCTCATGACCGGCTTCGTCACTGGCTTCAATGTGCAGATAGACAAAGTCGTCCGTTTTCAGGGCCTCCAGTGCAGCGGCCACTTTATTCTCGTAATTGGTATCGTACAGCCCCGTTGCCCCTTCTACCGCAATACGGCGCAGCCCGGCATAATATCCGATGCCGTTGATCAGATCGACGGCCGAGATGACAGCTCCCCTCTTCACTTGCGGGAAGGTGCCGGACAGACGTTCCATTTGCGGACGGTAACCCGGGCTCCACGGCCAGATGCTGTTGGCAGGGTCTTTCCCCTCAGCCATCCGCTTCAGGTTCAGCGGATGGTCTTTCAGCAGTTCCTGAGACTTTAGGATCAGTTCATTGAGCAGGCTAGCAGTCTCTTCGGCCTCCGGTACCAGAGGTTTCACCATCAGCGGACGGAAAGGCTTCAAAGGCACATCGTGCGGAGGGGTGCAGTCGAGTTGCTTATTTCCGCCTTTCACCACCAGCAGATGGCGGTATTGCACCCCGGTATGAAACCTCACTCGGTCGTCCCCCAGTTTCTCCTGAAGGTATTGAATCAACACATCCGCCTCTTCTGTTGTGATATGCCCTGCCGAATGATTCTTCAGGATATCTCCTTCCGTACAAATCAGATTACAACGCATTGCCATCTCGCCCGGCTGCAAATCGACACCGATGCTGGCAGCCTCGAGTGGTCCGCGCCCTTCGTATACTTTCGGAAGATTGTATCCCAGGACCGACATATTGGCTACTTCACTTCCCGGATGGAACCCGTCGGCTACGGTTATCAACCGTCCGTTCCGTCCCATACGGGCCAGTTTATCCATATAAGGCGTTTTTGCATATTGCAGGAGCGTCTTGTCTCCCAACGACTTTACAGCCCAGTCGGCCATTCCGTCACCCAGTATGATGATGTGTTTCATAAGCTTCTTTTTTATACGTTTGCAATGCTCATAATGTCAGCAAATACACCGGCCGCCGTCACTCCGGCACCCGCACCGTATCCCTGAATCATCATCGGATATTCTTTATAGCGTTCGGTGGTAAGCAAGATGATGTTATTGCTGCCTTCCAGTCCGTAGAAAGGATGGTTGCGGTCCACTTCCTGCAAACCGACGGATGCTTTGCCGTTCTCCAACTTGGCAACAAAACGCCAATGTTTATTCTCACTCTCGAGCACCTTGCGGCGAGCTTCGAAATCAGCATCCAGACTAGGCACTTTTTTCCAGAAGTCTTCCAGTGAACCTTCAAAGAAGTCATTCGGTACGAAAAGATTTTTCTCCACGTCTTCCTGTTCCAGCTTGTATCCGGCCTCACGCGCCAGGATCACGAGCTTACGGATCACGTCCTTACCGCTCAGGTCGATGCGCGGATCGGGTTCCGAATAACGCTCTTCCTGCGCCATCTTGATGGTACGGCTGAAGGGAACATCGGCACTGATCTTATTGAAAATATAGTTCAGCGTACCCGAAAGCACTGCCTCGATCTTCAGAATCTTATCACCGCTATGTATCAGGTCATTGATGGTATTGATAATCGGAAGTCCGGCTCCCACGTTGGTTTCAAACAGATATTTCACACCACGCTGACGGGCTATCAGCTTCAGTTCACGGTAATTCTCGTAAGCCGATGAAGCAGCAATCTTATTGGCCGCCACCACAGAAATGTTATGTTGCAGGAAGTCCTTATATAGAGAGGCTATGTCCGGACTGGCCGTACAATCCACAAATACCGAATTGAATATATTCATGCCGATAATCTCGTCACGTATAGTATCCAGCGAACTGTCCACTCCCTTCTCTTTCAGCTCTTCGCGATAGTTGGCCAGATCGAATCCGGCACGGCTGAACATCGCCTTCGTCGCATCGATAATACCTACCACATGGAGTTTCAGGCCATTTTCTACCATCAGCTTCTTCTGCTGCTGGCGGATCTGCTCGACAAGACTTCCTCCCACCGTGCCCACACCGCAGATAAAGAGGTTGAGCACCTGATATTCGGAGAGGAAGAACGAGTCGTGAATCACATTCAGCGATTTACGCAACGACTTTGAATCGACAACAAACGAGATGTTGGTCTCGGAAGCTCCCTGTGCACAGGCTATCACATTGATGCCATTTCGTCCCAGCGTACCGAACAGCTTTCCGGCAATGCCCGGCGTATGTTTCATGTTCTCACCCACGATAGCTACCGTAGCCAGGTTCTTCTCTGCCTGGATAGGCGAAATCTCACCCATTTCGATCTCTTTGGCAAACTCTTCGTTCAGCACTTCGCAAGCCAGATCGGCATCGGCATTACGTACACCGATAGAGGTACTGTTCTCCGATGAAGCCTGCGAAACGAGGAACACACTGATTCCATTCTTTGCCAGCGCCTTAAAGATGCGGTAGTTGACACCGATCACGCCCACCATACCTAAACCCTGTACGGTAATCAGGCTCGTGTCGTTGATGGACGAAATCCCTTTGATGGCTTTGCTCTTCGTGTGGTCTACGTGTTGTTTGATCACCGTTCCCTGGGCATCCGAGTTGAAAGTATTCTTAATCAGGATCGGTATGTTTTTGTGACATACCGGATAGATGGTAGGCGGATACACCACTTTTGCACCGAAATTACAAAGTTCGGTAGCCTCTACATAAGTCAGCTCGCTGATAGTATAGGCCGTACTGATCACACGCGGGTCGGCTGTCATGAAGCCGTCTACATCCGTCCAAATCTCCAGACTATCGGCATCGAGAGCTGCGGCAATAACAGCTGCGGTATAGTCGGAACCGCCCCTGCCCAGATTCGTTACGTCTCCCGAAACCTTATCCGAAGAGATGAATCCGGGTACCAGCGAAACCCGGGGGATTTCTTTGAAAGCCTCCCGCACCAACCGATTGGTCAGTTCCGTGTCCAGTGTATGTTTATTATGTTTCTTTTCTGTCTTGATAAAAGTACGTGAGTCGAACCATACAGCCCCTTGGATCAGTCTTGACGCAATCAGTGAAGACAGACGTTCACCATAACTGACAATGGTATCGGACGTTTTCGGAGAAAGATCTTTAATCAGATAAATACCCTGAAAGATATCTTTCAGTTCGTCGAGCAATTCATTCACCTGATAGTGCAACAGGGTCTGAGTCTCTCCAGCAGGAATCACTCCCTGCACCATCTCTTCGTGGCGACGAACTATTTCCCGGTATGCCCCTTCGTAAGCTGCATCGCCCATGGCGGCCATTCGGGAGGTACTGATCAACTGGTCAGTGATCCCGCCCAATGCAGACACTACTACGATTACCGGTTCACCGGCAGACTCTACGATTTTCTTTACGCTTAAAATGCTGTTCACGGAACCTACGGACGTTCCGCCGAATTTCATTACTTTCATGCAGATACTTATTTAATGGAATGCCTTGTACGCTCTTTCAGGCATACAAAACCATCTTTGTTGATACGAATAATAAAATATAAAATTGAGTTTTGCTTACTTCCTGTAAGCGTGAATCACGTAGATACACATCATACTATATATTAACCCCTAGGGGTCATCCCCATTGTCCCCTGTGTCCCAATCATGGTACACATCGATGTGACTGTATGTGGATAGCATTGCATCATTGTTTCTGTTTCTACGTTCGATTTTGATAAGATGTTGCAAAAATAAGAATAATTTCATTCAATCT
>ENA-UEPD01001666-UEPD01001666.1-human-gut-metagenome-genome-assembly--contig:-NODE-1666-length-11364-cov-39.384868_pt1 | contig 11364 bp, 8 predicted proteins | sample MGYA00242895_ERZ507906 | MGnify/ENA primary metagenome ERZ507906 (study PRJEB26167, sample SAMN06115416) | human gut metagenome | host: Homo sapiens | place: China:Guizhou | collected 2015-03-03... | reverse complement strand
TCGTTTTCCATACCGCAAAGTTCGGCATAACATTTGGATGCCTAAAATTTATCCCCACTAAATTTCTACTGACCCATGAGTTTGGAAACAAGGTATCGATCATACGTTCATCAACCGGCGTCATCCTTGGCCCGATGTCGTTTCGTAATGAGTATGACGGACATACAATAGAACCCGCCATTGAACAAGTAGAGCGTTTGACCGGAAGGAAAATCAAAATACTTGCAGGCGACAGAGGCTACCGTGGAAAGAAGGAGGTGAACGATACTAAAATCATAATACCCGATGTCCCCAAACGGACTGATACCCGATACCAACGATTAAAGAAACACAAACTGTTCTGCAAGCGGGCGGGAATAGAACCGACCATTGGACATCTTAAATCGGATCATCGCTTAGGTCACAACTTCTATAAAGGTGTGACAGGAGACTCTATAAACGTGCTTCTTGCTGCGGCTGCTTATAACTTTAAAAGAGCAATGAAAGCTCTTTTGTGGCTTATAGAAAAAATTAGCGAGACGCTGTTGGAATGCAACGGCTCGATGAAATGGACTTTTTAAGGATTAACTAATTATTAAGTCCTCCTTTCCGGACTAATTTTGGCAAATAATTGATTTATTTTTATTGATATACATTTTATTATCCACTTAAAGACCGAGATAAAATTCAATTTATTATATTGAACTACCCCGATCCTTTATTACTATCATCTGATATAAGATCAGAAGACTCATCAGATATTGCCTGACTAGGAATACGTGGTAAGGCTTGGCGTTGTATGTATAATGCATAGCGTTCTGTTATATGTCTTATGAACGGTTGTAAAATTCGACCTTTCTTGTACTCTTTAACATCAGAATAAAGTTTTATTGTTATTTCTTGAAATTTGAAGCGGTAAAATTTGTTGCCTATAAGAGGTCCTAAAATAGCTTCATTATTTCGTTCTTTAAAAACTCCATACTTATGTTCAAACAAATCTTTTTCTTCTTGTTGCTTTAATGCTTCGAATTTAATTAGATAAACCTTGTTAGCATTTGAACATTCAATACAATAATTCTGTTTTTTACAATCAGTACATACTTGCTCTTTTCGACCTACACAATCACATGTTGGGCGAATATTTAAATAATACTTCCCTTTTAATTTATAAATATCACCAGTCATAGAAGAGTCCTTACTTGGGTTGAGTTCTAATCGTTGAGCTCGAAGAACATTTAACATTTCATCTTTAGTAGATTTTATTTCACCAACTTTGAACAATTGCTCTTTTTCAATAGATATTGGCTGCATTCGCTCAAATATATTTTGTGTCAAGACATCTAAAAGTTCCTCATTAGGATTGACCGAATCGTCTTCTGCCGTTTTCCATATTGCCAATGGCCAATATTTTGTGTTGCCCAATTGTTGAAATGTGTGTGTCTTGGCTCTTTCTACTGCATTTGCCCAAACTTTTAGTACATATATAGATGGCATTTTATCTATCCATGCACTTATCACTTCCATCACTTTTACATTCCCATCACTAATGATATCTGATTTACTTTTTATAAAAATGGGTACATTATCAATATCTATTTCATTACTTTGAAGTTCTTCTTTTATATCTTCTACTTCACTATTACTGAATATAAAAATGGGTAAATAACAACTCTTTAAGATTTCTTTTATGAACTGGAGGAGAGAGGCTCTGGTACTTTTTTCTAATTCCGATGCACGAGATATAGGATTGCCTTCTTCATCAAATATACTAACGAGTTCCCAATCCAACAAAACAAAGCTAAATTTAGCAATATTAACCAAACTTACATTTGGAACATCTGCATATTTAACCAAAGGGAATCCTTTTGATTCAAGATTCTCAACAATACGAATGATTTTGTCACTGCTATCTTGATTGTATACTTGATCATCTACAACCATTCCAATACCAGAAAAAAGCTCTTCAATATTCATTATGCTCTTGTTTTATAAAATTCACAATAAAGTTTGCTCCAGTTAAAACTTTGTCTTCAGCAGTGTCTGCCAATTCAATAGAGTAGTCATTACGCTCCATAAGTTTTCTTGAAATATACAAACCTAAGCCACGCCCTTCTTGACCTTTTCCTGAGTAAAAAGCATCGAAAATGTATGGTTTATCTTCATCTCTAATTCCCGGACCGTTATCAGAAAATGTTAATTTGCAATTGTTACCATCCAAAGTAATAATCACTATTTTATTGTCTTTTTCTTCTAGCCAATAAATAGCGTTATCCAAGAGATTAATTAGCAATTGCAAAAGATCTGCATCAGTGCATTTTGCAACTAATGGGGAGCCTATTATGTCTATTTTATATTCAATCTTAGACTCGATTAATGTTCGCTTATATATAGCAATGACCTTGTCTAAAATATCTTTCACTCTTATTTGACGACGCCTTTGTTTAGATGACGTAAACAACATCTGCATATCTTTCATTTGGTTCTGAATATATGAGAATACGCCATACAATTTCTGAAGTTCTGATGTTAAATTAGAATGATCAAAATTTAAATGTAATGAATCTTCATATAGCGATCTTAACTCATCAACCCCCTTGTTTAACATCATCATTATGTCATGGCTAGCAGTTTCTACAGAGATACCAACGGCTGCTAATGATTCAGTCCGTTCAACTCTACAATTTAAATATTTGTTTTCTGATTTATATGCATTTTCTAATTGTGTTAAAAGAGATAATGCTTGCTTATTATCTTTTAATTGATTTCGCAAATTAGAAATTTCTGTACCTACTGCATCTCTTTTGACTTTATCAAGTTGAGATTTTTTTTCTTTATCGGACAAATATACCGCATAAGCTCCGTTTCGAACATATGATAAAAAACTCTGAATTATGCAGATGAAATCGGTTGTATAATTCCCCTCTTCAATAAGCCCTTCTCTATTCGTTTTATCTTTCAAATGCGGATTTCCGAATTTGGTTATTTTGATTCTTCCAACAATTTGATCATTACTTAAAAAGTCACCAGCCCGTACTGTTCCACGGCGTACTTCTATTTGCAACCAGTCATCGTCAGGATCACCATAAGGAAGGACACGAATGTTATCACGCAATAAGTATATTCTGTGTTCTTTAATTATGGATTTAGCCTCTTTGGGTAGGTAGTATTTTGATGTCTCATCCTTGGAATTCAAATCAAAAACATAAAAATCAAACTCAAAATTACCAAAGTCAGAAACCTTGCGGAATATTTTAGTTGTTTTATCTTGAAAATGATTTCTAAAGACACTCAGCCCCCTCAAGGCATCTTCTTGGATACTCACCGATTTAATAATACCATTTTGTTTATATGTGAATAATCCTGATTCTGAAGAATAGTGCCCATTTGTTATTTGTAGAACACTTTGTGTCTCTATTAAATTACGTAAAGTAATGTCATTTGATTTTTCATCATTAACCAAAGTAGCTCCGTTGAGATATAGCCCAATCGTAAAACTGTTATGCTTTTCATCCGAACTTATTACTTCATTAAACAAATCTCCAAATCTCAGAAAACTATCTTTGATTGGCTTAAGTTTGGCCAAAGACCATGAACCAGATAGATTTGATATCTCAATACGAGTTCCATGACTATTCTCACATTTGTTGAATTTTAAATTATTAATAGCAACATCATGCTCCACAAACACATTAGGAGATTGATCCTCTAATTTAAAATTCAATTCGTCTAGATAGAGCCCTTCATTACCATCTTTAGCTCCGTCTATAAAATCACTATCATATGAGCTTAAATCAAAACACAAAGTATATTCTTTACTACTTTCGGATTCTCCTCTTGAATTTAAGAGCCAATTTGCAGGTCTAGTTGTTAAATTTACTGTTTTGCCTAGTTTTAGCATAGCGTATCTACCGATACCTTTTTCTCCCTGAATAATACGATTATATTTAGGAGTCCTCCGTTCTGAACCATCTTTAGAAAACTTATTAGGAGTAGCTGGACTCATCCAGGATTTTTCAATCCTCTCAGATGTCATGCCACATCCATTATCTTCAATAATAATCCGAGATTCTGATGTAATATTTAAAGACTCAGTGAATCCCTCAAAAGAGACCCTAACCCAATCTGCATCTGCATCATAGGCATTTTTATCAATTCAATAACTGCTATCTGCTCGTTCTTAATTAGTTGATCACCCAACATGGTTAGCAGCCGAGCAAATGGTCTGATTGTTACATTCTTAGCCATACTAATTACATTTTCTTGCAAAAATGACAAACTCTTCTGAATAAACTTTCCTACAACTGCCTTTAACACTGGCAAATTTCCCATTAGTATCTCGATATGGGGTAAGTATTTTGTTTGAAATTTTACGTCTATCTACTTCTATATTGACGAATCCTTCTGCCAACAAACATTCTGTCAAATGCTTCGCGTTATCAATTTTTACTCCTTTATACTCTGTATTACCTATAACAAATAGGCAGGCTCCTCTAGTATTCAACATTTCAGCCACTTTATGCACAGTTGACTGCATGTCAATGTAATATTGTGCAATAGAACGTGCTTTCCTTTTGTCTATTGAATACATCTTGAATACTATGTCTTGACCTACTTTGTTTAGTTTTTTTAAGTTTTCATTAAACTCTTGTGAATGATATAAACTTCCTATTGTGCCTTCACGAAGTGATCTGAAATCATCAGTATATTCAAGCCAAAGCGTTGATAATTGATGTAAATCTGCATATTCATATGAAGTTACATATGGAGGACTGGTTACAATCAAGTCTGTAAATGGTTTATCAATTTTGATATCCAAAATATTAGTTCTTATAATATCCGCCTCTCCATATTCTTCATTTATGTTTTCCATATTTGCTTTTCGCATCATATTTACTTGGTGTATATATGACGAAAGCACATCCTTGGGTTGCTTCTTAGGATCAATTTGCGGCTTAATTGATTTTGTAAGCCATCGTGAACAAGATTTTAGTATGTTAGAAAAAGCACACAGAAAGAAATTGCGATACAATCCTACATTTGTAACCTGATATATTGCAGACCTAAGTTTTAAAAGGTCATCAATGTGCACTTCATCAAACCAGTAGCGTATACGCTCATTAGAATAAACACGATTGCTTTTATCTACGCCACTCGTTTTGTACACAGCTATTATTTGGTCAAAAATATCTTTTAATTGTTTATCTTGGTATACATTGCTCTTAGTTTCTGCAATCAATGTTGCTACAGGATTTATATCACATCCCCAAAAATGTTTACCACTCCTTACAGTTTCAAATGCTACCGTACCACAACCACAGAAAATATCTGCTACAGTTTTGACCGATATATTGTATTCTTCAGCTTTATGGATTGCCTTTGTTGTGATAAATGCAGGGAATTTAGCTGGATATGCATGTATACTATGCATACGCCTTTCCCGTTCTGCCGGCATATTCCATTCTTCTTTGACACTAATTGTATCAAAGTTAAGAGAGCGATAATTCTCAAGTGTTACATTCATTCTTGCTTTTGGTATTATTATATACAATATATCTAATATAATGACAAAGGTACAAAATAGTTCCTGATTAATGAAATTTACGGAAGGATCATTTGCTGTAGGTGCAGTGTCCAAATTGGAGTCAAATTGCTCCATGACCCGAAAATATTCCTCAAAAGGAGTGTGCTTCTCAGATTTAATTTGTATTTTTGCTATGTCTATCGTTGGATTTTCTTGTTTTCTTTTCGCAACACTAAGACAAATTAATTCTTCGACATGGCAAAATCCTGGGCCGCTTGGCCAGTCTAAGAACTTTTTGTTACTCAGGCGTTTAAAAATTTAATTTATAATAGTGTTGCAGAATTAAGGACTTACACATTATCATGAGACATATCATAACATCTTGCTTGATTGCAGTGTGTGCTATGACAGCCATTGCTCAGCACACTCCCGTTTATCTTGACGAGACACAGCCTATAGAGCGGCGCATTGACGATGCTCTCTCACGCATGACTCTTCAGGAAAAGATACGCGTCATACATGCGCAGAGCAAATTCTCGTCTGCCGGAATACCGCGTTTGGGGTTTCCCGACTTCTGGACAGACGACGGTCCTCACGGTGTACGCCCTGACGTACTGTGGGACGAATGGGAACAGGCGAGACAGACCAACGACTCATGCGTGGCGTTTCCTGCGCTGACATGCCTTGCCGCCACATGGAATCCAGACCTTGCCGCACTCTATGGCAAGAGTCTCGGCGAGGAAGCTCTCTATCGCGGCAAGGACATGATTCTCGGACCGGGCGTCAACATCTATCGCACTCCGCTCGGTGGACGCAACTTCGAGTATATGGGCGAAGACCCTTATCTGGCTTCCACGATGGTGGTGCCTTACATACAGGGAATACAGTCGATGGGAGTTTCGTCATGCGTCAAGCATTACTGCCTTAACAATGACGAGGAATATCGCTTTAATGTGAACGTCATTGTCAGCGACCGCGCTCTGCATGAGATTTATCTGCCGGCGTTCAAGGCTGCCGTAGAGCAAGGAAAGGCTTGGGCGATTATGGGCGCATACAACCTCTACAAGAACGAGCATAACTGCCATAACCAGTATACGCTAAACCGCATTCTGAAGGGCGACTGGGCATTTGACGGCGTGGTGGTAAGCGACTGGGGCGGATGTCACGACACTGACCAGGCTGTAAAGAACGGACTGGACATGGAGTTCGGATCCTGGACCAATGGTCTGTCTGCAGGCACAAGCAACGCTTACGAGAACTATTATCTTGCCACACCATATCTTAAAGATATCAAGAGCGGCAAGTACACCACACGGGAACTTGACGACAAGGTGCGCCGTGTGCTGCGATTGTTCTTCCGCACGACTATGAACAGACAGCGTCCTCACGGCTTCCTCTGCTCTGAATCGCACTACGAAGCAGCCCGTCAGATAGCTGACGAGGGAATCGTGCTCCTACAGAACCGCAACAACGTGCTGCCCATCGACCGCACCAAGGCGAAGCGCATACTCGTAGTGGGCGAAAACGCCATCAAGATGATGACCGTCGGCGGTGGTTCGTCATCGTTGAAGGTGCAGCGTGAGACGCTTCCTCTTGACGGACTGAGAGCGAAACTCGGAGGTTCGGCAGAGATTGATTATGCACGAGGCTACGTGGGAGACGTGACGGGCGAATATAATGGAGTGGAGACTGGTCAGAATCTGAAGGATAACCGCTCCGCTGACCAGCTCATTGCCGAGGCTGTGGAGAAGGCAAAGAACGCCGACTATGTCATTATGGTGGGCGGACTGAACAAATCGGACTATCAGGACTGCGAAGGACACGACCGCAAGCAGTATAATCTGCCATACGAGCAAAACCGTTTAATCGAGGCTCTCGCCAAGGTTACTGACCGCCTCGTTTACGTAAACGTCTCTGGCAACGCCGTGGCAATGCCTTGGAAAGACAAAGTGCAGGCCATCGTGCAGAGCTGGTTTATAGGCTCAGAGGCAGGCAACGCCATCGCCGATGTGCTGACGGGCGACGCCAATCCGAGCGGCAAGCTGCCATTCACATGGTACGGAAGCCTCAACGACTGTGGCGCACACGCTCTGAAAACCTATCCTGGCACGTGGCGCGAGACAGACGACACAGCTGCTGGTTTTGACAAGATAATAGATGAGGAATATAAGGAAGGCATATACGTGGGTTACCGATGGACGGAGAAAAACCGCATCAAGCCGACATTTGCTTTCGGACACGGACTGAGTTACACATCTTTCAGCATCAGCAACCTGCGCCAGTCTGCCAAAGAGATGACGCGCGACGGCAAGCTGACATTTACCGTGACCGTCAAGAACACCGGCACGAAGCGCGGCGCAGAGATCGTACAGCTCTACGTAAAGGACGTGGAAGCATCGGTGGACCGTCCCGTAAAGGAACTCAAAGGATTCAAGAAGGTATGGCTCAATCCCAACGAACAGCAGGACGTGGACATTACCATAGACAATACAGCCCTCGCTTTCTACGACGAAACGTCAAGCTCATGGAAGTCGGAGAACGGCGTATTTGAAGTTCTCATCGGCAACGCCTCGGACCATATAACACAGAAGGCTCGCTTCACACTAAAATAGAAGACCGCCCTTTTTGAAAATACTCATTTAACCCAAATCGGTCATTTGGGTTTGCTTGGATTTTGTTCTTTTAGAAGAGTTGATTTTGTTTGGCTTTTAATGAGTAATATTAAAAACACACTAAAGACGCCTTATAAAAGACAAAAGACTGCATGCAGTTATATTAACGACATAATGACCGTTTTGGGTTTAACATAAATATTGTATTCATCAAATCAACCACTTCCTCGATACAAGGATGGAGAACTTATAACAGAAGCAACCAACAAGAATTTCTTGTTAGTTCGTCAGGAAGGTAATCATCAGGAAAAACGTAGTATTGACCACTATAATCTTGATATGATAATTGCCCTTGGTTATCGTGTACAGTCCCAAGTTGCAACCCGTTTTCGGGTCAGTAGATAAAGTAATCACTTGGTAAAATTAGAAATAATCTGGATACTCATGACGGTAGGGAGTATCCAGATTATTTTGTATGGTAGAATATTCTATTTGAATAGATTTAGATGGCATTCGGGAAATGTGAGAATAATGTTACTTTATATCTGGCAAATCAAAATAACTTCGCATAAAATCGTAGGCTTCCTTATTGTAGGGCTGCGCCGGATCATTTGGGCGAGTTAAATAGGCTTGAATATTTTGCTCTAGTATGGGTTTTATAAGGGCATAATAATTTATCACTTGAAATCTTCCATTTATATTTTGAGCATAAATAACGCCTAAGGCGGAAGAAGCTATTATATAACCAAAAATATACATCTCATAATCTTGATTTGATGGAGGAAAGATATCAGAAGCATTAAATGGTTTGTTTGTGTCATGAGAATATATGCACGCCAATAATGCAAGATTACCAATAAAGGATCCGGCATTAACAAAATTAAAGGCAACTCTATCAATCGTATCTTGAGAAGCTTTATTTATTTTTTCTTCTATATCCTCATCATTGTGTTCAGCAGTCTCTGGCTTTTCGCTATTTCCATTATCAGTAGTTGTTGATGATTGTGGAAGATTCTGTGTGATGTTTGATTGTGAATCCTTCTGATTTCTAAACTCATCACTATTCATTCTGCTAACTTGTTCTCGCGTCTCGATTGAAATACTCCTAACTTCTGATAGGCGATCTAAAACATCTGACATCCCTTGTGTCAATTCTTCTGATTTTTTTGAAAATTCAAAAAGGGAGTCGGTTATTTTTGAAGATGCGTTGTCAATCTTGCCATATTGTACTTCACCTTTATTGTTAGACACGATTGCATAAATTATTGCAACCACGGAAAGGATTAATGACGAAAGAGTTGAAGCAAAGGAAATGTATGATACAATCTCTGCCGAGTGATCACTTTGTATGCAGATATACGTTGCAAGCTCTACAATAAGAAATATGCAAATGCCGCATATATAACCTAAATGCAACCGTTTATCTTTAAGCGATGTTCCATATTTCAATCCGATAAATACAATCGCAATGATTGTAACTAATATCGAAAGCAGATTAAATGTTGGTGAGGTCCAAAAACTGTTCATGATGCAATTTATTCATTAATACCTATTCCTTGATTATCGATTGCGTGAATGATTTCGAGTTTAAGGTCTTCGGGGTAGTCCTTGTTCGTCATGTAACAGGAGATGATGCGTTGGAGAAGGTCTTTGTCTATACGCCCGGCGGCGACGTGGTATATAATCGCCTCCATACACTGCATGAAGTTGTAGGCGTGCCAATAATATCCGTTATGAACGAGAAACCACATACCGATTGTCAAGGCAACACGCTTGTTGGAATCCTCGAAATAATGGCCGGTGCATAAGCCGAAGACCAGATATGTCAGCTTTTCTACGAATGTCGGATAATACAGGTCATTCTGCACGAAGTCAAGAACCTTGCGGATACCTCCTTCGTCCTTCACACCTTGCAGACCTCCACCGCTGGCAGCCACGGTCTTGCTGTAGACCACCAACGCCTCGTCGTAGTCAATGTATTTCAGTTCCTCACCCATCTTCGGCTTGCTTTAGACGTTTGAGCACTTCGCGGTTTTCAGGCAGTTCCATAATTTCATCGAAGTCTATAGATTTATCTCCAATGAAACGGTCGAACTCTTCTGGAGTCACTGCACGAAGATAGCCTGCAATGTTATTATGGAATACATCGCGGAAAGCCACATCACGAGAGGCCATCTTGGTACGGGCATCATAGATGAACGGTTGCATGGCCGGTAATTGTTCCTGTTCAGTAATGAGTTCTTTCACTCGGTCGAGAGATAGTTGTTCACCTCCATTTGCTTTGTATTCCGCCTCGATCGCAAAACCTATACCATTCTCAAAAGATGATATGCAACGCAAAACCTCGACATAGAGAGTCCGGCGCACATTGTCATCCTTATTAAGACGTAACAGTGCACGGTATTCTTTCGCTTTTTCCTTGAAAACAGCCTGATAGATTAAATCTGTTATTTGAGCATATTTGAAGGTCTTATGGCCTTGTACGCATTTACCTATGGCACTTGTAAAGGTCTTACGGTAATTGTCTTCTTCAATGGCAACTGGAAGGAAATCTACATCGCGAGTGTTGATATACTTTGTTCCACCACCGGCCCTATTGTTTATTGTAGAGATTACTATATCAAGTATTCTAGCACGAACCAATTTGGCTTTCTCGCTTTCTGTGAGCAGCATACCCACGTTAAGAACGGCTCTGAAATTGAATAGACCCAGCTGAGTTGTTTTGCTCCCGACATTTATGACGGGAGCAAATTGTAACTTAAATTCTTTCAGCTGCTTACCTTTACTTAAAACATAACCGTTATGCTTTAGCTCATCGCCGTATTCTTCTAAAAGACGTTCTATTGTGCGTTCTTCAACCTCATAGAAATCCGCCACCATTTTCTTGGTAAAACGATATTCACCTTCAAAAAGCATCCCAGTAAAACCAAGATTTTCCTGAAGAGCATCCACGGCGTAGCGGTTATTCAACACGTTCTGCCGCTCGATATTTGATACTGTAAGGTCGTTCATATAGCAAAATTACAAATTTATTTTTGATAGGAGGCTATCTATGAAGAGATAATCGCTAAAAGACATCCGTTTTTGTCGGATCCTACTTTCAACCGGCAACTGCAAAATTATTAATTTGTCGGAAGAAAACATCCTTTGGGGGTTCAAAATTTAGTTTTTTACATGGCCTGCGGTTGATTTTGTGCTGAATCTTGCGTATAAAGGCATCCGTCAGGGTTGAAAAGTCAGTGCCTTTTGGAA
>ENA-UEPD01001658-UEPD01001658.1-human-gut-metagenome-genome-assembly--contig:-NODE-1658-length-11387-cov-4.854996_pt1 | contig 11387 bp, 7 predicted proteins | sample MGYA00242895_ERZ507906 | MGnify/ENA primary metagenome ERZ507906 (study PRJEB26167, sample SAMN06115416) | human gut metagenome | host: Homo sapiens | place: China:Guizhou | collected 2015-03-03... | reverse complement strand
TGATAGTTGATCGATGAGGATCCGCAGTTTAAAACCAAAATTTCCATGTCCTCTATTTTAAGTTTTTATGTTTTTTCTTCGTCGTTGTGCTTCCGGGCGGTGTTGTCGCCGCCTTCGGCGTCGTTTACAAGCCTGACCCCACCCCGGCCCTCCCTCGGGGAGGGAGATGGCGTACGTTTCATTCGCTTTAGGGCTGCAATCCGGTTGTTTGCGTTTTTTCTTCGTCGTTGTGCTTCCGGGCGGTGTTGTCGCCGCCTTCGGCGTCGTTTACAAGCCTGGCCCCGGGCAAATTCAGCCATCTAATTCGCGGCGTTCCGCCGCGTATCCCCTCCTCGGGGGGGGGCTTGTCGCAGCGCGACCGGGATTTAACCGGGTTGCAGGTTATTTTTAATTCTTAATTTTTCATTTTTAATTGCGTGCAATTTGCGCTCCGATCCACATGCCCAGCGCGGCGAAGGCGATGCAGACCGCGACGCTCAACGCAATGTAGGCCGTCGCAGGCCCGTAGTCTCCGGCACGCAGCAACCGCACGGCATCGGCCGAAAAGGTCGAAAAGGTGGTGAATCCTCCGCAGAATCCTGCGATGAGCAACCATCCTGCCGCAGCCGAATTCGTGGTCTCCAGCAGAATGCCGATCAGCAGCGATCCCGCGGCGTTGACCGTGAACGTTCCGGCCGGAAAACCCAGCAACGTGTGCCCTCCGAGCAGCCAGACGGAGAGCATATAGCGGACGATGCTTCCGGCGGCGCCTCCCAGGCCCACGGCGAAAAGTTCACGAATCATAATTTAAATATATGTATTATTTTACGGATGTGCAAATTTAAGCAAAAAATGATTACGAATCGTTCAATTATTTGCCGAAATAAGTGGAATTTTTGTCACATATGGGTCGGGACCTTTTGGCGCCGGCCGTCCGGGCCATGCGGCGGCGTCTCCCTTCCGCGAGGGGCGTCGGGGGATGCATCGGTGCGCGGCGACTCCGCTTCGCCCGCGCGGGGCGGAGTCGGGAACGCGGCGGGATGCCGCGAAAACGGCGGGCGGCGGCGTGACCGTCATGGCTCTCTGGTCTGTCCGTTGCCTGAAATCACGTATTTGTAGGTCGTGAGTTCGGGCAGCCCCATCGGGCCGCGGGCGTGGAGTTTCTGGGTCGAAATGCCGACCTCGGCGCCGAACCCGAACTGGCCGCCGTCGGTGAAGGCCGTCGAGACGTTGACGTAGACGCACGCCGCATCGACCCGCCGGGTGAACTCCCGGGCCGTCCCGGCGTTTTCGGTGACGATGGCTTCGCTGTGGCGCGAGGAGTAGCGGGCGATGTGCGCCAGAGCTTCGTCGAGGGAGCCGACGGTCCGCACGGCCAGCTTGTAGTCGAGGAATTCGGTCCCGAAGTGCTCCTCCGCGGCGGGGCGGAGCAGGCACGCGGGGTAGCGGCCTTCGAGTGCGGCGTACGCCTCCGCGTCGGCGTAGACCGTGACGCGTTCGGCGGCCATCGGGTCGCACAGTTCCGCGAGGTCCCGGAGCCGTTCGCGGTGGACGATGAGGCAGTCGAGGGCGTTGCAGACGCTGACGCGCCGCGTCTTGGCGTTGCAGACCACGGCGCGGCCTTTCGTCAGATCGCCGTCGAGGTCGAAGTAGGTGTGGACGATGCCCGCCCCGGTCTCGATCACGGGTATGCGGGCGTTTTCGCGCACGAAGCGGATCAGTCCCGCGCCGCCGCGCGGGATCACCACGTCGACGTAACCCACGGCGTTCAGCAGCGCTCCGGCAGCCTCGTGGCCCGCGGGCAGCAGGGTGAAGGCCGCCGGGTCGATGCCTTCGCTGCGGAGCGCCTCGCGGAGCAGGACGGCGATGGCTTCGTTGGAGCGGCGGGCGTCGCTGCCGCCCTTCAGCACGCAGGCGTTGCCCGTCTTCATCGAGAGCGAGAAAATGTCGGCCGTGACGTTGGGGCGCGCCTCGCAGATCATGCCCACCACGCCGAACGGTACGCGGACCTTGCGGAGGGTCATGCCGTTGGGACGGGTCCATTCGGCGATCGTTTCGCCCTGCGGCGAGGGCAGTCCGGCGACGGATTCCATGTCGGCGGCGATCGAGGCGATGCGTTCCGCCGTCAGCCGCAGGCGGTCGCGCATGGGTGAATCGGCGTCCATCGCCTCCAGGTCGAGGGCGTTGGCCGCGAGCACTTTTCCGGCGTTTTCCCGCAGCAGGGCGGCGGCTTTCACGACGGTGCGGCTCAATCGCCCGGCGTCGACAAGGGCCAGTTCGTTGCCGGCGCGCCGGGCGGCGGCGAAGATCGTATCGTATTCCATTTTTATTCCAGATATAGGTAATCGCAGTGAATCAGCGGTTTGAGACCTTTGCGGCCGAGGTTGCGGCGGGCCGTCGCACTGTCGCACGAGATGCGGCCCACGCCCAGTGGGGCGCCTTCGGGCGAGAGGATGCGTACGATGTCGTCGCGCTCGAAATCCCCTTCGACGGCCGTGACGCCCACGGCGAGGATGCTCGCGGCCTTGCTCTGCGAGACGGCCGCGGCGGCCCCGGCGTCGAGGTGCAGGGCGCCCTTGGCGAAGCCTTCGCTGCTGGCGATCCACTTCTTGACCCCCGAAGCCGGTCGGGGAGCCGCTTCGAAACGCGTGCATACGACGTCGCGGTCCGTGAGGATCAGATCCGTCAGGATATTGTCGCGGCGGCCGTTGGCGATCACGACCTCGATGCCCTCGCCCGCCGCGCGCGACGAAATGCGGCTCTTGGTCGTCATGCCTCCGCGGCCGCGCGAGGAACGCGCCGTGTCGATGTACTGCGAGAGGTCGCGGCCCGGGGCGACGCGGCGGATGACCTGCGAGGCGGGGTCCGAAGGCGAACCGTCGTAGATGCCGTCGATATTGCTCAAGATGACGAGCGCCTCGGCTCCCATCATCGCCGCCACGAGACCCGAAAGTTCGTCGTTGTCGGTGAACATCAGCTCCGTGACCGAGATCGTGTCGTTCTCGTTGACGATCGGGACGACGCCCGCCGCGAGCATCGCCTCCATGCAGTTGCGCTGGTTGAGGTACTGCCGCCGCGTGGAGAGGCTCTCCTTGGTGGTGAGCACCTGCCCGCAGGCGATGCCGTATTCGTTGAAGAGGTCGTAGTAGCGGTTCAGCAGTTTCACCTGCCCGACGGCCGAGAAGAGCTGGCGGGCCGAAACGGTGTCGATGCGTCCGACGCGGGTTTCGAGCAGGCTGCGGCCCGAGGCCACGGCGCCCGACGAGACGAGGATGAACTCCGTGCCGGCCCGGTGCAGGCGCGCCAACTGGTCCACGAGCGCCGAGATGCGCGTGGTGTCGGGCCGTCCGTCCTCGCGGGTGAGCACATTGCTGCCGATCTTGACGACGATGCGGCGGTATTTTTTCGATTCACAATTCATAATTCACAATTCAAAATCGCTTCGTCCGGACAAACCGATTCGGTCGCCTGCCCCCCCCCTCTCCCGTCATTGCGAGGAGCGTGGCGACGCGGCAATCCGATCAAAGGTCGTAACCTCACAACGCGTCCAGCGGATTCCCACGTCGGTCCTTCGGCTCTTCCCGGAATGACAATCCAATTTTCACCTTTCGCTTCAGGGTTCATATTTATATCCCACGCCCTTGACCGTGACGATGCGTTCGTCGCCGATCTTCTGGCGCAGCTTGCGGATGTGCACGTCGATCGTGCGGTCGCCCACGACGACCTCCGTGCCCCATATCTTGGCGTAGATCTCCTCGCGGGGAATCAGCTTCCCGGGCGACGAGTGGAGCAGATCCAGCAGCGCGAACTCCTTGCGCGGGAGGGTGATCTCCTGTCCGTCGCGGATCACCGTGTAACGCTCGCGGTCGACCGTGAGCCCCGGGGCCGGGGCCTTCTCGGGAGGTCTGTCGGCGTCGATGCGCTTGAGGATCGCCTGCACGCGGCTTACCAGCAGCTTCATCTTGATAGGCTTGGTCAGGTAGTCGTCGGCTCCCACGTCGAACCCTGCCAGCTGCTGCCCCTCCTCGCCCAGCGCCGAGAGGAAAACCACCATCGTGTCCTTCAGCACGGGGTTTTGGCGGATCGCGCGGCAGGTCTGCGCCCCGTCCATCACCGGCATCATCATGTCCAGCAGAATCAGGTGCGGACGGCATTCGGCGGCCACTTTCAGCGCCTCGGCGCCGTTTTCGGCCGTGAAGACTTCGTAACCCTCGCGTACGAGGTTGTAACGGACGAATTCGAGGATGTCTACCTCGTCGTCGACCAGCAGGATACGGTGACTCATGGTGTCGGTTTTCGGTCAGGCGGCCCGCGAGGGGCCGTGTGTGCGTAACTTTTTGCGAAGATAATGATTTTCCGGCGAATATTCAATAAATTGTCGTACCTTTGGCCTTTCAACTATTCATATATGATCAACGAAGCTGATTTCAGCGCTTTAGGCCTCAGCGAGGAGATGCTCGCGGCCGTCCAGGCAAAAGGGTTCGAAACACCCACCTCCATCCAACGACTTACGATTCCCCGTCTGCTCTCGGGAGAGAACGACATCATCGCGCAATCCCAGACCGGCACGGGTAAAACGGCGGCTTTCGGGCTGCCGATACTCCAGCAGATCGAGCCTTCGAAAGAGGGCGTGCAGTCCATCATCCTCGTCCCGACGCGCGAGCTGGCCGTGCAGGCCGCCGAGGAACTTTTGAGTTACAACCGCGAGCGGCGGCTCTCGATCACGGCCATCTACGGAGGGGCCGCGATGAGCGAGCAGCTGCGCCGCCTGTCGCGGGGCGTCGACATCGTCGTCGGCACGCCGGGGCGCGTGCTGGACCACATCCGCCGCGGTACGCTCAAATTGGACAAGGTCCGTTTCCTGGTCCTGGACGAAGCCGATGAAATGCTCAACATGGGCTTCGTGGAGGATGTCGAGGAGATCATGGGCCATACGGGCGAAGACCGCCGCGTGCTGCTCTTTTCGGCCACGATGCCCGAGCGGATCATCCGTCTTTCGGAGGCTTACATGCGCAATACGGAGGTGCTGCGCGTGGAGTCGCAGCACCTGACGGCCGACCTCACGAACCAGATCTATTTCGAGGTGCGCGAAGCCGACAAGTTCGACGCCATGACGCGCATCATCGACATCAAACCGGACTTTTACGGCATCGTCTTCTGCCGCACGAAGATCGGCGTGGACGAGGTGGCGACGCGTCTGGTGGCCCAGGGCTATTCGGCCGAGGGGCTGCACGGCGACGTGTCGCAGGCCCAGCGCGAGAAGATTCTCCGCAAGTTCCGCGACAAGGCGGTCAACATCCTGGTGGCGACCGACGTGGCTGCGCGGGGTATCGACGTGTCGAACCTCTCGCACGTGATCAACTATTCGCTGCCGCAGGATTCGGAGAGCTACGTCCACCGCATCGGCCGTACGGGCCGCGCCGGCAACCAGGGTACGGCCATCACCTTCATTTCGGGCGCCGAACTGCGCCGTTTCAACTGGATGATGCGCGACATCAAGGCCGACATCAAGCGGGAGACGCTGCCTTCGCCGCAGGACATCGTGGCGATGAAGCGCGCCAAGATCAAGGACGATTTGCAGGAGATCGTGGCCAATGAGAGCTACGGCGACTACGCCGACATCGCGGCCGAACTGCTCGAAAGCTATGCGCCCGACGTGGCGCTGGGGGCCTTGCTGCGGCTGGCTTTCCGCAGTGAACTGGATCAGAGCAATTATCCCGAAATCCGTTCGTTCTCGGTCGACCGCAAGGGCAAGGCGCGGCTGTTCCTGGCACTCGGAGGCCGCGACGGCTACACGGCCCGCCGGATCGTGGAGATGCTCAAGCGCAAGTGCGGACTGCGGGACAAGAATATCGACGACGTGCGTGTCTTCGAGAACTATTCGCTGGTGAGCGTGCCGTTCAGCGACGCCGAGGCGGTCGTGGGGCAGCTCAACGCCTCGGGAGGCCGTCGCCGCATCGCCAAGATCGACGGTTCCGATGCGGAGAACGGCGGCGGAAAGCGGCGCCGGCCGGCTACGGAGGGTCGCAACGGCGGCGAAGGCGCGTCCGGAAGCGAATCGGCCGGAGAGCCTCGTTCCGAGACGCGGGGCCGCAGGAAGGCCGGGCAGCCCGAGGGCGCGGAGGAGTTCCGCTCCGAAAGGCGGCCGCGCAGGGAAACCGCGGAAACGGCGGACGACGCCGGGGAGCGGCGTCCCGTGACGCGGAGCCGGAAAAAGGCCGAGAACGACTGGAACGCGTCTCCGGCAGGCGGCAACGACGGGTTCGACTGGGAGGCTTTCCAGCGTTACGACGATGCCGCGGCATGGGAGAAGCCCAAGCGCGGCGGCGGGACCAGGAGCGTCCGCCGCAGCGGCCGTCCCGTCACCACGGGCCGTCAGGCTGCGCCCAAACGCATTGCCGCAAAGGGCCGCAAGCGCTGACGAAGGGCCGGAACAGACCGGAAAATTGCGCCGCCGTGCCGGGATGCAGCGATTTCGCGCTTCCGCAGGGCGGCGTTGTTGCATGTTTTGACGAAATCTTTTCGGCGTTCCGCATAAAATGGTTATATTTGCGAGATTTATATGCTCCCGCACATGCGGGAACCAAAAACGTGTACTGAAATGGCTACTGAAAAACCGACACTTCCTGCTCCCGAGGAGCAAGTCAGCCCTGCGGCTGAAGATGCGCAAGCGAATCCTGCCGTGACTGTCCGAGTCCCTGAACCCGAAATGCCCGCCGCAGGACCGGCTGCGGAGGCGTCCGCCGCTGCGGAAGAACCCGTTGCGGAGGTTGCGGACGCGCCCGCGGAATCCGCCGTGACGGAGACGCCCGCCGCAGAAGCGTCTGCCGGGGTTGCCGAAGCGCCCGCCGCAGAAACGCCTGCGGAGGAGGCCGCCGCGGAGCGGATTTCCGGCGAGGAGGCTGCGCCGCGCGCCAAACGTGCCCGGATCAAGCCTGCCGCCGGGCAGGAGGTTGCGGAATCGGAGGAGGACGCGTCCCGGGACGTGCAGGTGGACTTTGCCGATGAGGAGGCTGCGCTCGCGGCGCAGAATGCCGGGCTGGAGATCGAGGGCGCGACGCCCGAGGAGGAGGCCGCGGAGGAACTCGCCGCGCAGAAGCCCGAGGAGGACAAGTTCGCCGGAAAAGGCAAGGAGGAGTTGGTGGCCCTGTTCGCCCGGATGCTCGAAGAGCAGCCCGTGCAGTCGATCCGCCGGGATGTGGAGGCGTTGAAGATCGCCTTTTACCGCATCCGCCGCGCCGAGGTCGAGGCCGCACGCCGCCGCTTCGTCGAGGAGGGCGGCGCCGAGGAGGATTTCGCTCCTTCGGTGGACGGCGCCGAAATTCAGCTCAAGGAGCAGTTCAAGGAGTACCGCCGCCGCCGCGACGCGTTCATCGCCAACCTCGAAGCCGAGAAGGAGGCGAATCTCAAGGTCAAGCAGGCGATCATCGAGGAGCTGAAGGAGCTGGTCAATTCGGACGAGACGCTCAACCATACGTTCAACAAGTTCCGCGAGTTGCAGCAGCGCTGGAAGGATACCGGCATCGTGCCGCAGCAGCATGTCAAGGATTTGTGGGAGACCTACAACCTGCACGTCGAGAATTTTTACAGCTTCATCAAGATCAACAAGGAGCTGCGTGACCTCGATCTGAAGAAGAACTACGAACAGAAGGTAGCCCTCTGCGAGCAGGCCGAGGCGCTGGTGCTGGAGCCTTCCGTCGTCGAGGCGTTCCACAAGCTGCAAAAACTCCATGACGAGTGGCGCGAGACGGGTCCCGTCGCCAATGAGTACAAGGAGGCGCTCTGGGAGCGTTTCAAAGCCGCGTCGAGCCGTATCAACAAACAGCATCAGGAGCATTTCGAAACGCTGAAGGGCGAGCAGGTGAAGAACCTCGAACTCAAGACCGGGCTGTGCGTCGCCACGGAGGAACTTTCGTCCCAGCCGCTCACCACCCGCAAGGAGTGGAACCGCGCGAGCGACCGTCTGCTGGAGATTCAGAAGACCTGGAAGACCATCGGTTTCGCGCCGAAGAAAGATAACAACCGCATCTACGAACGTTTCCGCACGGCGTGCGACCGTTTCTTCGAGGCCAAGCGGCAGTTCTATGCCGGAATGAAGACCGAGATGGAGCACAACCTTCAATTGAAGATTGAGATCTGCGAGGCCGCCGAGTCGCTGATGAACAGCGAGGAGTGGAAGAAGGCCACCGACGAACTGATCGCCCTCCAGGCCCGCTGGAAGCAGATCGGAGCCGTGTCGCGGCGCCATTCGGACGCCGTCTGGAAGCGTTTCCGCGCTGCCTGCGACAAGTTCTTCGAGCGCAAGGCGTCGCACTTCGCGAGCGTCGACGGCGAGCACGAGGAGAACCTGCAGAAGAAACTCGCTCTGCTGGCCGAAATGGCCGGGGCCGACGTGAAGGCCGGGGGCTACGAGGTGATCCGCGAGTTCCAGCGTCGCTGGGGCGAGATCGGTTTCGTGCCCATCAAGCAGAAGGACGCCATCCAGAAAAAGTACAAGGCCGCCGTGGACGAGCTGTTCAACACGTTGCGCGGTTCGGAGCGCGACCGTTCGATGGGCCGCTTCCGCGAGAAAGTCTCGTCGTTCAAGGCGTCGGGCGACCGACGCCTGCGCTCGGAACGCGAACGCCTCTACAACAAGGTGCGTCAGCTGGAGCAGGAGATCGGCCTCCTGGAGAACAACATCGGCTTCTTCGCCAAATCGAAGAACGCCGAGGCGTTGGTGGCCGACGTGCGTGCGAAGATCGAGCGCGCCCGCGAGGAGATGGCCTCGACGATCGAGAAGGTGAAGCTGATCGACAAGCAGGACCAGGACGAAAATAACAATGCCTGACGATCGGATCGTCCTGCCGCTCCGGACGCCGGCCCACGGCGGAACGCCGTGTATACAGGTTTGACCCGCCCCCGAACCCCCGCCTTGGCGGGGGCTTGCGGAAAAAGGCGCTGAACGGTGTTACAACGAATTTATAAATAAAACAGTAATGAAACTTTCCAAACCCAAGTACATATTCGTAACGGGCGGCGTGGCGTCGTCGCTCGGCAAGGGTATTATTTCGGCTTCGATCGCCCGCCTGTTGCAGGCCCGCGGTTACTCGGTGACCATTCAGAAACTCGACCCCTACATCAACGTAGATCCCGGAACGCTCAACCCCTACGAGCACGGCGAGTGCTACGTCACCGAGGACGGCGCCGAGACGGACCTCGACCTGGGACACTACGAGCGCTTCACGAACCAGCCCACGTCGAAGTCCAACAACGTCACGACGGGCCGTATCTACAAGAGCGTCATCGAGAAGGAGCGCAAGGGCGAGTACCTGGGCAAGACCGTGCAGGTCATTCCCCACATCACCGACGAGATCAAACGCCGCATTCAGCTGCTGGCGCAGACCAAGAAATACGACGTGATCATCACCGAGATCGGCGGCACGGTGGGCGACATCGAGTCGCAGCCGTTCATCGAGTCGGTGCGCCAGCTGCGCTATTCGCTGGGTTACCGGAATACGGCGCTGGTTCACCTGACGCTGATCCCCTACATGGCCGCTTCGGGCGAGTTGAAGACCAAACCCACGCAGCACTCGGTGAAGGCCCTGCTGGAGAACGGTCTCCAGCCCGACATCCTCGTGCTGCGCGCCGAACATCCGCTGTCGACGGCGCTCAAGCGCAAGGTGGCGCTGTTCTGCAACGTCGACGCCAACGCCGTGATGGAGTCGATCGACGTGCCGACGATCTACGAAGTGCCGCTGAAAATGCACGAACAGCATCTGGACGAGGTCGTGCTGGACAAACTGAACCTGACGGCCGACAAAGAGCCGGACATGGCCGCGTGGAGCGCATTCGTCGAGAAGGTGAAACACCCCTCGAAGAAGATCGAGATCGCGCTGGTCGGCAAGTACACCGAACTGCCCGACGCCTACAAGTCGATCTGCGAATCGTTCATCCACGCCGGGGCGGTCAACGACTGCAAGGTCAAGCTGCGCTATGTCAATTCGGAGAAGATCACCCGCGAGAGCGCAGCCGCGCAGCTGGGCAAGATGTCCGGCATTCTGGTGGCTCCGGGCTTCGGCAACCGCGGCATCGAGGGGAAGATCGAGGCCGTGCGCTTCGCCCGCGAGAACAACATCCCGTTCCTGGGCATCTGTCTGGGCATGCAGTGCGCCGTGATCGAGTTCGCGCGCCACGTGCTGAATCTCGCCGATGCCAATTCGAGCGAGATGGAGCAGACGCCGCATCCGGTGATCGACCTGATGGAGGAGCAGAAGGGCGTTACGGCCAAAGGCGGCACGATGCGTCTGGGCGCCTATCCCTGTGCGCTGAAGAAAGGCTCGAAAGTCGCTGCCGCCTACGGCAAACTCAACATTTCGGAGCGTCACCGCCACCGTTACGAGTTCAACAACGACTATCTGGAGCAGTTCGAGGCGGCCGGCATGAAGGCCGTGGGCGTGAATCCCGACACGAATCTGGTGGAGGTCGTCGAGATCGAGAACCATCCCTGGTTCGTCGGTACGCAGTACCATCCCGAATACAAGAGCACCGTATTGAGCCCCTCGCCGCTGTTCGTGGCCTTTGTGAAGGCCGCGCTGGCGTATGCGGAGAAGAAGTAATCACCCTCTGAAAAGATAAAAAGGAAGACAGTTTAATGGATAAAAAATCAATCATAGGCATTGCCGTCGTAGCGGTTCTTTTTCTGGGATTCGCCTATTTCAACAGCCAGCAGCAGAAAGAGTATCTGGAACAGAAAGCCGCATACGAGGCCTATGTCGATTCGGTGGCCGCAGCCGCGCGTGCGGCGGCTCCCGTGGCCGATTCGCTGGCGTCGGGTAACGGCGTGCAGGCCGAAGTGGCGGCCGCAGAGGCTGCGGCAGCGGTACGCGAGCGTCAGGTGGAGACGCTGGGCGAGTCGCTGACGGCGGCCCGCGAGGCGGAGGCCGAAGAATTCATCGTGGAGAACGACGTGATGGCGGTGCTCTTCTCCACCCGCGGCGGCCAGATCAAGGGCGTCACGCTGAAGGATTACACCCAATACGGTCCGCGCGGAAAACGCGACCGGAAAATCGAGATGATGGACCCCGCCACGGCGCGTTTCGGGCTTTCGTTCTATCTGAAGAACGGGCTGAAGAACGTGCCGGTCAACACGCTGGATTACGTGTTCACGGCCCAGCCCGTAGTCGGGGAGGCGGACGGAGCCAAGAGCGTCGTGATGCGCCTTCCGGTGGCGGAGGGGGCCTATCTGGAGTACCGTTACCTTATATATGATACGGAGGCTCCCGAGCGCGACTACCTCGTCGACTTCGACGTGCGGCTGGTGAATATGGCTCCGGAGATGGCCAACCAGACGCAGATTCAGATCGACTGGGCGAACACCACTTTCCAGAACGAGAAGGGTTTCCAGAACGAGAACATGTACACCACGC
>ENA-UEPD01001649-UEPD01001649.1-human-gut-metagenome-genome-assembly--contig:-NODE-1649-length-11433-cov-4.055830_pt1 | contig 11433 bp, 10 predicted proteins | sample MGYA00242895_ERZ507906 | MGnify/ENA primary metagenome ERZ507906 (study PRJEB26167, sample SAMN06115416) | human gut metagenome | host: Homo sapiens | place: China:Guizhou | collected 2015-03-03... | reverse complement strand
AATTTGGAGAGCCTCTAAATTTTTCTGATTTTCACTCTATCTGAACCTTTACAGCTCACACGCACATCCGGCTGCATATTTTGCACAGATCGTCATTGTACTCTCATCATACATCATGCGCTCTGTCCTCTGGATCGGTGTATACTCCCTTACATCCTTTGCAATATGATCTTCGGCGACAACCGCATCAAATTCATATCCATCTAAAAATGTACCGACTTTACCAAAATAACTGCCGCCTCCGGCTGTCGCTAAATAAAACGCTTCCGCAAATGTCAGCGGCTTACTTTTCTCATCAATCAGACGCCAGTACATTTTTGATACCTGTACCGCTAATGTCAAAGCTTTTGCCATGGAAAGTGAAGATCCGCCCGCCACGTCGGAACCAAGTCCGACCGCAATACCTTCCTCTAAGAACTTTCGGACCGGTGCAATGCCGGAGGAAAGATTTAAGTTCGATTCCGGGCAGTGTGCCACATAGACACCGTGTTCTTTCAAAAGATCCATCTCATCCTCACTGTAAATACAGTGTGCCATGACTGCCGGGTGCTCCTTATCTCCGAACATATCAAAAACAGCGTAGGCATCTGCATAATTTTTCGCTGCCGGGACAAGCTCTTTTACCCATGCGACTTCCGATGGGTTTTCCGACAGATGCGACTGCACGCGGAGTCCTGTCGTTTTCTGCAGTTTTGCAAGTTCTCTCATCAGCTCATCCGTACAGCTTGGAATAAAACGCGGTGTTAAGATCGGGTTTGTACGCTCATATTTTCCGGCTGTCTCCTCAATCCACTTTTTCGTATCTTCTGCCGCAGCAGACGCATCCGCCTCACAGAGATTCTCACCACCGTTACGGTCCATATTTACCTTGCCAACATAGCTTACGATCCCGCTCTCCTCCAAAAGATCCATCAAAGCAACGGTTGCCTCTCTGTGAAGTGTCGCAAAAATGCAGGCACGCGTTGTCAGACTGTGCTTTAAATCAGACACAAAACTTCCATATGCTCTTTTTGCATAGGAGATATCCACATATTTTGCCTCTTCCGGAAAAGTATGCACATTCAGCCAGTCTAAAAGTTCAAGATCCATGCCAAGTGCCCGGAACGTATACTGTGGTGCATGCACATGCAGATCCGTCATTCCCGGAAGGATGATCTTATCACCATAATCGGTCAGCGGCAGTATTTCATACTGTTTCGGCAACTTTTCAAATGCGCCGCGGCAGATACCGTTTTCACATACAACATAACCACCCTCTATACTGCACAGTTCCTTGTTTTCTCCTGAATATACGATATTTCCCTTTAAAACAAAACTTTTCTTTTCCAATATGTTCTCTAATCCTTTTCTTATTGTCTTACCATAATTTTAAAATCTGAATTGCAGACTTCATTACCTTATACTTCACGTCTTCCAATTCTGACGCTGCACATTTTAACTCTTTGCGTATCTCAATATGCTGCGGGCAGTGTTTTTCGCATTTTCCGCAGCCGACACACTGGGATGCGCTTGCGGTGTCTTTCCGGAATGCCGTACACTGTAAATAATCTTTCCGTCCTGATTTTTTCCCTTCCGAATACATCGCATTATAACAGCGGAATGTTCCCGGAATATCCACTCCCCGCGGACACGGCATACAATACCCACATCCGGTACAGCCGACTTTGACATGCTTTTTGATCTCTTCTTTCACCTGTTCGATCAGTGCTGCGTCTGATGCCGTCAGACAGCCCACATGGGACTCAGATGCCGTCTTTAGGTTCTGCTCCACCATTTCCATGGAATTCATCCCGGAGAGCACACAGGTTACTTCTGGCTGGTTATAGAGCCATTTTAAGGCAAGCTCCGCCGGTGTACGTCCTTCCTTGTCAGCGCGGAACAATTTTTTTGCTGACTCCGGTAAAAGATTTACCAGTCTGCCTCCGCGAAGAGGCTCCATGATGATGACCGGAAGTCCTTTTGCATTTGCATAGCGCAGTCCTTCCACGCCTGCCTGTGAGTATTCATCCATATAGTTGTACTGGATCTGGCAGAAATCCCAGTCGTAGGCATCCACGAGCTGTTTGAACATCTCGGTATTTCCATGATAGGAAAATCCGATATTTCTGATCTGACCGGACGCTAATTTTTCCTCGATCCAGTCCTGCATGCCGATCTTTTTTAATTTTTCCCAGGTCGGTATATCGGTGAGCATATGCATCAGATAATAATCGATATAATCGGTTTTTAATCTGCGAAGTTCCTCCTGAAACATCTTTTCCGCACCTGCGACAGACTTGATCAGATAATGTGGCAGCTTTGTTGCCAGATAGATCTGCTCCCTGCAGTGGTTGCGGTCTAAGATCTCTCCGACTGCTGCCTCATTGCCTGCATAGACATAGGCAGTGTCAAAGTAATTAACACCTGCTTTGATCGCCGTCATCACCTCTTTTTCCGCCTTATCAAGATCGACACTGCTGCCGTTTTTAGTAAAACGCATACATCCATATCCTAAAACAGACAATTCATTTCCTTTTTTATCCCTGCGATACTGCATCCTTTAACTCCTCCAGTTCCGCTAACCATATTGAGGCACACGCATCGGACGGCATACGCAGATCCCCACGCGGAGATACCGCAACACTTCCGACTTTTGGTCCGTCCGGCAGGCAGGAACGTTTAAACTGCTGCGCAAAGAAACGGCGGTAAAATGTCTCCAGCCACTTAAAAATCGTTGCATCGTCATAAGTTCCAGCAAATGCCTGTTTTGCCAGACGGTAAACCTTTGCCGGTGCGTAGGAAAGACGCAGCATATGATACAGATAAAAATCGTGCAGCTCGTAAGGGCCGACTAAGTCCTCCGTTTTCTGTGAAATTTTTCCGTCTTCCGGCGGTAAAAGTTCCGGGGAGACAGGTGTGTCAAGCACATCGAGCAGCACCTGTTTTAAAGTCTCATCCCCACAGGTATCCGCATAATAACGCACCAGATGGCGCACCAGTGTCTTTGGCACCGATGCATTGACTGCATACATAGACATGTGATCCCCGTTGTAAGTTGCCCAGCCAAGTGCAAGTTCCGACAGATCTCCGGTTCCGATGACCATTCCGCCGGACTTATTTGCAATATCCATCAAAATCTGCGTGCGCTCTCTCGCCTGTCCGTTCTCGTAGGTCACGTCATGCATCGACGGATCCTGTCCGATATCCCGGAAATGAATGTTGACGGCATCTTTGATATCCACCTCGATAAAATCAGCTCCCAGACAGCGGATCAATGATACTGCATTATCGTAAGTGCGGTCTGTCGTACCAAATCCCGGCATGGTCACTGCCTTGATATTACTGTGATCCATTCCGAGCGCATCAAAAGCACGCACGGTGACAAGAAGTGCCAGCGTGGAATCGAGTCCGCCGGAAATTCCGATCACTGCAGACTTACAGTGTGTATGCTCTAAACGTTTTTTCAGTCCCATCGACTGGATCGATAAGATCTCCTCGCAGCGCAGTGTACGGTCGCGCTCTCCGGACGGCACAAACGGCATCGGATCAATATAACGTGTCAGCTTTGTCTCTTCCATCTGTAAGGAAAATACATTTTCACGATATACCGGCTCTGTGACCGTCTCAAATGTTGTCATTCTGCGGCGCTCGGACGCAAGACGGGACACATCGATCTCGGTGGATATCGTCTGTGCGTCAAAAAGTTCTGACTCCGCTAACAAACGTCCATTTTCTGCGATCAGGTTATGCCCGGAATAGACCACATCCTGTGTGGACTCGCCGTCCCCTGCACTCGCATAGATATAGCCGCAGAGCAGTCTTGCCGACTGTCCTTTTACCAGTTCCCTGCGGTAAGCCGGTTTTCCGGTCGTCTCGTCCGATGCGGAAAGATTTACGATCAGCGTTGCTCCGTGCATGGCATGTCCGATGCTCGGCGGATTCATCGTCCAGAGATCCTCACAGAGTTCTGCTGCGATCACAAGTTCCGGCAGCTCCAGACAGGTAAATAACTGTCTCGTTCCCATCGGCACCGTCAATTCTTCGGTCAGCCGTACATCTGCCACTTCTTCCATACCTCTCGTAAAATGGCGCGCTTCATAAAATTCATTATAATTCGGAAGGTAGGTTTTCGGTACGATACCAAGAATTTTTCCACGATTTAATGCCGCTGCCACGTTATATAATTTTCCTTTGTATGCAAGTGGAAGTCCGACAAATACGATCGCATCCACATCTGTCGTAAATGCTGCGATATGCAATAATTCTTCTTTCGCCTCCCGAAGCAGCTTTTCCTGTAAAAACAGATCCCCACAGGTATACCCTGTGATACACAGTTCCGGCAGAACGATCACTTTTGCTCCCGCCTCTGCCGCCTCTTTAACAGACTGGCAGATCACTTTTGCATTATATCCTGTGTCGGCAACCCTGATCTTTGGTGTTACCGCTGCAACTTTCACAAATCCCTGTCTCATTCTTTCCTCTTTTCCGGTTACGTTTTTACCCCTGCTTACCGCAACCACATTGCCTTGCCTTTTGCTTACTGTCCGCTTGTACTATTTTTTCGCAACAGCAGCCCTTTTTATTTTGCAGAACGCATTTCCTTTAATTCGTCCACATCAAAATGGTATGCCTTGTTACAGAACTGGCATTTTACCTCGATTGCCTCTCCGTCATTGATGATCGAATCTAAATCTTTTTTGCTCAGCGTAGAAATTGCACGTGAAACTCTCTCCTTTGAACAGTCACACTCAAATGCAGCCGGGATCTTATCTGAGATCTCAAGACCGAAATCTCCTAAGATTTCCTCTAAAATCTGCTCCGGTGTCATACCCTGCTCTAACATTTCCGTTACAGATGCGATCTCCCTGATCTTGTTTTCCAGTTTTTCAATGACCTCATCACTGGTAAACGGCATCAGCTGGATGATAAAACCGCCCGCCTGGCGCACCGATAAGTCTTTGTCCACTAAAACCCCAAGCCCTACTGCGGACGGGATCTGTTCAGATGTTGCAAAATAATAGGTCAGATCCTCAGCGATCTCTCCGGTCTGCAGTGCGATCTGTCCCACATACGGTTCTTTTAAACCCATATCCTTGATGACACTCATCACGCCAAGTCCAAGCGCTCCGCCCACATCTAATTTGCCCTGTGCATTTAACGGCAGTTCCACCTGGGATTCCATAGGAAATCCCTTGACATGGCCATGGGAATCCGCTGTCACGGTAAGTCCTTTTGCCGGGCCGCCGCACTGGATCTGGATCGTCAAAAGATCATTATCCCCTTTCATCATTGTTCCCATCATTGCCGCACCGCTCAAAAGACGTCCCAACGCTGCCGTGATGACCGGTCTTGTGTCGTGGGCTCTTCTTGCCTCCTCAACCATTTCCTTTGATGTGATGGCAAATGCACGAATCTGGCTGTCCGCCGCTGTTGCTCTTACAATATAATCACTCATATTTTATCCTCCATTTCGTACTGTACTCATAAATTTCTGATGACTCCAATGATGTTGGGAGCAAATAGTGCATTCAGGTTTCCTGATTGCTCCTCGCGATCACATAAATGCGCTCGCTGTCCTCTTTTACCGGCTCTCTCGTAAATGCGTCATATGCTGCGACGAATTCAAGTCCCGCCTGTTCTAAAAGGTGTTTTACGGTTTCTAATTCGTAGGCACGCTGGTAGTGCGTCTCCTCAAATCTGCGGTAAAGTCCTTCTTCCTCCCGGATAAAAAGCGTCAGATCATATTCATTGATCTGTTCTTCCTCATCGAAATAGTTATCCCAGATGAAGCTTCCCTCCTCGCGGTTCTCAGCGATTGTCGTCTCGCCTAAGAGTTCTCTGTATTTATATACTGTGTTCAGATCGAAGATAAAAATACCATCTGGATCTAAATATTCGTTGACACGGTAAAACAGGGACAAAAGATCTGTCTCTTCCAGCAGATAGTTCATCGAATCACAGATGCTCACGACTGCACGCACGCTTCCGTACAGTTCAAGTTCTCTCATATCCTGTAACAGATATAAGATCTCATCCTCCGGCATCTCCTGATATCCGGTCTCCGCCGCGATCTCCAACATTTCCGGTGAATTATCCACACCGATCATATCGTAGCCCGCTTTTTTCAACAATCTTGTAATCTTTCCCGTTCCACAGCCTAAATCAAGTACTGTTCCGTCACAGATCCCATATTCTTTCAGAAGTCCTATAATATACCTGCTCCACTCTTCATAGGGAACATTATCCATGAACAGATCATATACCTGCGCAAAACTTGTATATGCTTCCAAATTATAATCTCCTTTTATCGCTGTTACTGACAAGTACCATCTTCTCACCGGTTTTAGTTGAAATAAAGCAAAAAAGAATCTATACTATTAGCAGTATGTCATTTTTTATTTGAGAAAAGGATTTTGATATGCCCGAAACTTACGATCACTACATCAGCAAAAATATCAAGGCATTTTATAAACGCAGACTTGCAGCTCCGATCATTTACCTGATCGTGCTCATTCTTGCATGGCACTTTTTTTCGCTGTCCGCTGTATTTTCTCCGGACATTTTGCCCGACGACACCTCGTTAGAGACCGCTTTCCGGGGTGGTAAACAGTATATAAGCACCACACTTTCCGATTTAAAATTTACCGGATATACCCAGTCCATCTTCGGTCACACCAACGGTTATTATTATTACACTATGCGTGACGAGGAATGTATCATCGTATTGTTATCGCCAAATACCAGTGAGGAGGGTCTGCCTTCCATCGAAGAAGTCACCATCAAAGGAAAGATTTCAAAGGGAAATGAAAATTTCAACACCCTGCTTTCCAATCTGTCCACCGATTTAAACTGGACGGAAAACGGTATCCGCAACAAGGTTTCTTCCTACTATATCAGCGAACCGGGATTTAACCACGTTGGAAACTGGATCCTGTTTGCAGCAATTTTCATTACCGGAATTTACGCATTGCTCTGCATCGTGCTCTCTGTCATATACATGTTTTTCCCGGTGCTCTCCCCTGCATGCCAGGATCTTGCACTGTTTGGTAATCCGAAAAAGATGTTAGAGCAGGCGGAGGAAGAACTCGCCACACTGCCGCAGCTCGCAACGGAAGATATGTTTATCACGGAACATTTTTTCATTGAAACTTCCGTCTACGGCAATGCGATCGTACCGATCGATGAGATCATATGGATCTACAAATACTCCACGCTGCACAAGTTTTTCTGGTACCATTTCAGTATCTCCTACACACTGCATATCAGTGCCAACAAGCATCTGTATATCCAGTGCCCGAAGAATATTAAATCCGACATCGACGGTATCATCGATTACCTCTCGGAGGCAAACCATGATATTCTTGTAGGATTTAACGAGAAAAACCGCTTGAAAGTACAGGAAATTCAGGGAACACCGATGCATTTTGAAAAGTTTATCGCTTTCTTAAATAAGCGCGTATAATAAATTCCATAAATTTTTTCCAAAAAGAAGGAGACAGGTGAAAATTATCACCTGCCTCTTTCTCTATGGAAAACTATTTTCACAAACCCGTTTTTTATTATCTGCCGTTATGACAGCCGGCATGCTTACCTGCATGACGTACTGATCGACTCAATCGCCACCGCTCCACCGCGCACAACCTCGATCCTGCGGAATTTAGATTTTAACAGGGCGATCAGCTCGTTGTTTCTTCGTTCCGTCAGCTTGCACTCTAAGAGTACGCTGTCATTGCCGATATCTGCCACCTGCACATTAAACACCTGTGCGATCTGGAATACTTCCAGCTTTCCTGCCTCATTGACATCTAATACTTTTGCAAATAAAATCTCTTTCATGTGAATCGGCACATCCGTGAGGTCAATGACCTTAATAACCTCAACCATGCGGTTCAACTGTTTTTTGATCTGCTCAAATGTGATATCGTCACTGGTCACACAGATCGTCATTCTTGAAACCGTCTCATCCTCTGTCGTACCAACCGTAAGACTCTGGAGATTGTAAGATTTTCCGGAAAAAAGACCGGATACTTTTGCTAAAACACCTACCTGGTTTTCCACATATAATGCAATCCATCTATTTTTCATATCCGTATCCTCTCCTATTTCAAAATCATCTCGCTCATTGGATTTCCGCTCTTTACCATAGGAAGTACGATCTCATCCGTGGAAATCATAAATTCAATGATGGTCGGGGCATCTGTGTAGGTACGCGCCTCATCAAGTGCCGCCTGGATGTCCTCCTCTTTTTCCACACGGATCCCGTGTGCGCCGTAGCTCTTTGCCAATGCGATAAAATCCGGTGTGTACGGCGGACAGGATGCATTCGGTCCCTTGCAGTTCGCCGGACAGGTTCTCCTTCTGCGCAGGCAGGTTGCCTCATAACGTTTTCCATAAAATAACTGCTGCATCTGACGCACCATGCCAAGGTAATAGTTGTTGAACAGGCAGATGATCACCGGCGCTTCCTGCACGACTGCCGTTGCCATCTCCTGAATATTCATCTGAAAACCGCCATCTCCCGTAAAACATACAACTTCCTTATCCCGGTTGCCGATCTTTGCCCCGATCGCCGCCGGAAATCCAAATCCCATCGTGCCAAGTCCGCCGGATGTGATCAGCTGATGCCAGGAATCCAACTCCAGGTACTGTGTTGCCCACATCTGATGCTGTCCTACGTCCGTCACATAGACAGCCTCTCTAAAGGTACGGTTTACATGCTCAAATACCATCTGCGGTGTCATGCCACAGTCCCTGCGCATCTCAAGCGGATTTTTCTTATCCCACTCTGCGATTTCCTTCTGCCACTGCTCGGTATCTTTCGATTCCGCCCATTCAAGCAGCTTTTCTAATGCCAGATTCGCATCCGATACAACCGGAACATCCACAACGACATTTCTGGAGATTGATGCCGTATCCACATCGATATGTACGATCTTCGCCTTCGGTGCAAATTCATTCAGATCTCCTGTAATACGGTCGTTAAATCTTGTTCCGATAGAAAAAAGCACATCACATTTGCTGACTGCCATATTTGCTGCGTATTTTCCATGCATACCGCTGTTTCCTACATAGAGCGGATGGCTCGTCGGGATCGCACCTTTCCCCATGATCGTTGTGACCACCGGGATCTGCATCTTCTCCGCCAATGCGAGCAGTTTGTCATTCGCATGTGCGATATTGATACCTCCTCCGGCAAGGATCAGCGGTTTCTTTGCGGTGCGGAGCAGTTTATACGCTTTTTTCAACTGTCCGATATGTACCGACTCATTCGGCTTATAACCGCGGATCTGGATGTTCGACGGATACTCCGCCGGTCCTGCTGCCGTCTGGATATCCTTCGGAATATCGATCAGTACCGGTCCCGGCTTGCCGGTGGATGCGATATAAAATGCCATCTTGATGATACGTCCCAAATCTTCCCGTCTGCGCACGGTCACACCGTATTTTGTGACACTTCTTGTCATTCCGACAATATCTACTTCCTGGAATGCATCATTTCCTATTAAAGACAGTGGAACCTGTCCCGTAAAGCATACCAGTGGAATACTGTCATAATGCGCATCCGCAAGACCTGTAATGATATTGGTCGCACCCGGCCCACTCGTCACTAAGCACACGCCGACTTTTCCGGTAGATTTCGCGTATCCTTCCGCCGCATGGATCAGTCCCTGTTCATGTCTTGGCAGGACGACGTCAATACTATCCTGTTTATATAATTCATCGAAAAGATCCGTCACAGTACCGCCCGGATAACCGAAAATGGTATCCACGCCCTCTTCCTGCAGCGCTTTTACAAATAATTTTCTGCCTGTTATATCCATATCGTCCTCCCAAAAACCAAGGTATTTTTTCTTTCAAAAAACTATATCCCATCTCACTGGGAAATGCAATGATTTTATTTATCCAATCAACCCGACTGATTTTAAGATAAAGATCCATCCGGTCAGCGTAAATGCCGCTAATAACGTTGTCGTCACGATCACACTCGCCGTCAGCACACCGTCGTTGTTCATGCTCTTTGCCATGATATAACAGCTCGGCGTTGTCGGGGATGCAAGCATGATCAGAATTGCGATCATTTTCTCCCCACCAAATCCCATCCAGACTGCGACCGGAAGGAAAATGAGCGGCTGGATCACTAACTTGATCAGAGATGCCGCGATCGTCGGCTTGATCTTCGCAAGTGCCTTTCTGCCCTCAAATCCGGCTCCGATCGTGATCAGTGCAAGCGGTGTAGCCATCTGCGCCACACTGTTGACCGTCTTATTGATAATCGTTGGAAATTCGATTCCTAAAAGTCCGACGATCAATCCTGCTAAAATGCCAAGAATGATCGGGTTTTTGGCGATTCCGATACATGCCTCTTTGATTTTTTGTTTTCCATCCACCCCGCTTGCATTTTCTCCCTCAAAGGTCAGCACGATCACGGAAAAAATATTATAAAGCGGCACCGCACTGACGATCATAAGCGGCCCCATCGCCGAGGTTCCATAGATATTCTGGATAAAGGCAAGTCCCATCACCGCCGCACTGCTGCGGAACGATGCCTGCACAAAAGCTCCCCGCATAGTCTGATCCTTTAAAAACAGCTTCACGCCACCCCAGATCAGCCAGAAACACGCGGTACTGACAAGCGCACAAAACAATACATATTTTAAATCGAATACTGCCCTGATATCCACGCCCGCAATATCACGGAACAGCATAAACGGCAGTGTTACCTTAAAATTAAAACGGTTTGCCACCGTGACAAAATTGTCGTTTAACATACCGATCTGTTTTAAAAAATAGCCGATGACCATCACTAAAAAAATCGGAAACGTCACATTGATACTGTAAATAAAATTTTCCATCTTTGCTGCACTGCTTTCTGTTTACGTTTACTTATTTTCTGACTCTCTCATACCGGTAAAAATAATACTCAAGATCAAAATACGTCTGTTCCTCACTGTCTGCCGTTATCTCCCATGCCGGATCTGCATCCAGATCCGGGAAATGTGCATCCGCATCGTATGCAAAATCGATTTTTGTGACATGCGCCGCATCACATTCATCGATGAGCTGGCGATAAACAGATTCCCCGCCGATCACATAAATATCTTCGCTGTTATACTTTTCTAACTCTTCATGTAATTCTTCCATATCATGCACGATCAGTGTTCCCGGAACCCGGAACTTTTTATCATGTGTCAGCACAATATTCGTCCGTCCCATTAAAGGCAGTCCATTTGGAAATGTCTCCAATGTCTTTCGTCCCATCACAACCACTTTGCCCATCGTCGTCTCACGGAAAAACTTCTGATCTGCCGGAATCCGCACCAGCAATTCATTTTTATTACCGATCGCCCAGTTTTCATCTGCCGCTACAATTAAATTCATAAAAATCCTCATTTCTGAGCAACTTATTGCGAAGAGGCGACGAGAATCTTAAATTCTCGGAGGCATGTTTTTTTA